>ENA-UOOA01000354-UOOA01000354.1-human-gut-metagenome-genome-assembly--contig:-P61old-NODE-354-length-98716-cov-18.613241_pt1 | contig 98716 bp, 78 predicted proteins | sample MGYA00242467_ERZ724014 | MGnify/ENA metagenome assembly ERZ724014 | reverse complement strand
TTAAGTTTATAGCTTAATAAAAGGAGGAAAAAATAAATGAAAAATGAAGTAGGCATAACTTTAGTAGCACTCATAGTAACAATAATAATCTTGTTAATTTTAGCAGGAATAAGCATACAAGGATTAACTCAAACTGGATTATTCGAAAAGGCAAACCAAGCAAAAAAAGAAATAGAAAATTCACAAGAAGAAGAAAATATAATATTAGAAAGTTATGAAAATAAAATAGATGAAATTGTGGATAGTTCTACAAGAGAAAATAATTCGGCACTACAACAACCCAATAGCCAAAACACTATGTCTGGTGAAGAACATTTTATAGGTGAATATTATTTTAATGGTAAACCTATATATGAAAAAACTATTTATATAAATTCGTTATCTAATAAAGCTGGAATGAAAGATTATAACCATAAGATAAGTAATGTAGATGAAATTTGGTTTAATACTTCAAAATCTTTTATAAAATGGAAAAATTTAGATGGAACTCCTGTAGCACCATTTACATATGTTAGGTTAACTGATAATCAAGCTCAAATATCTTTATTTAATTTGACAAATGCAAAGTTTTCAATAGAAGTGGGAACTAATAGAAGTACCCTATGTGCCTATGTAACTATAAATTATACTAAAGCTACAGATTCTAATAATGGCAATACCATATTCCCAACTTCTGCGAATTAAAAATAATTAGAGTATATTTTGATTATACTCTAGTTATTTTTATCTGTTTATTATCTTTTATAATATTATTTTTATCTTATTTTCTCTATTTCTTCTTCAGATAATCCTGTTATGCTTGAAACTTTTTCTTTTGAAAAATTTTCTTTTAGTAATTTTTTAGCAATTTCAATACTATTTTGCATTATTCCTTTTGTAATTCCTTCATTAATACCATCTTTTTTTCCACGTCTATATATACGTTTGTTGTCTTGTTGAATTGTTTCAAATACTGCCATCATATCTTCATCACCTCCTACATTTATTTTATTTAAAAACTCTTCTGTCTTTTCTTGTCCTATTTTATTTTTTATTATTTGAGTTAACATTATTTTAAATATTTCTTTTACATTATTTGAATAATTTTCTTTATCTTTATTTATTATTTCTATTATTTTTTCTATGTAATCTGCTATTTGCTCATTATCTTTTGCCTTTTCTATTAATAGAGCTTTTGACATAAAGGATGGTGTTTCCAATAATTCGTTTTCTGTATAATTTTTTATATCTACTACTAGATATTTTACAAATTCTAAGGCTTTTTCTAATATACTTGGTACTTGTATTTCTTCAAATGTTTTTGCTACATTCCATTTTTGTTTTCCTGTATATAATACTATTGCATTTACTCTTGGGTGTAAATAACTTTTCTTTCCATATTCTTTTTCATCTATTGCACTTTCTATTATTGCCATTTCATATTTTAAAATTCTAAATGGCATTCTATAGTCTACTTTTGACTGATGTTCTATCAAGAAGAATTCATTTTTTTCTCTTAATTTATATACTACATCCGCTTCTTCATTTTGCATTAAATTATTTATATAACTTGAATTATATTGTTCTATATCTTCTGGTTTTAAGTTTGTTTTTAGATGTTCGTTTAAAAATTTTATTACTTCTATTTTGTCTGATAATATTTTTCTAAATACTTTATCGTGTTCGTTATTTACTCTTTTTTCTTTATTATTTAGTTTTTCATATTTTTCTTCTTGTTCATGTAATGTAGTATTTTTAGCCTTTTGCATTTTTAGAAAGTGTTTATATTTTAAATAATCATAATATGTAAAAGTTGTTTCATTAGTTAGATTGATTTTATTATAATCTTTTGTTTTTCTTTTGTCAATATTAATCTGTGAATCAACTTCCAAATTTTATTCCTCCTTCTGCTTTTTATTTTTTAATTTAAAGTTGAGTTTTAATTAGCGATTTAATTTTCTTAGAATTAAACATTTTTGATTTAAAATTAATTAGATATCCAATGTTTATATAATACAATAAAATGCCGAATATTGCAATAAAAAATCATATTTTTGTTATACTTTTCATCGCAATTTTCGACATTTTTCACTATTATAAAAATATTTTTAACTTTGTTCCAAAAACTATATTTGTTCAATTTAACAAATAAAATATTTAAAATAAAGTATAGTCATTTCGGCTATACTCTATTTACTTTTAAAAAATAATCTTCAACTATTTCCATTAACTGTTCTTTATCTTCAATTTTGTTAATCTCACATCTAAATTCACTAGAATTTGGCATGTTTTTTGTATACCATGCTATGTGTTTTCTCATTTCTCTAATTGCTGTTACTTCTGGCTTATTATCTAATTCTAATTGTATTTGTTCTTTTATAACTCGTAACTTTTCTTCATTTGTTACTAGTGGTAATTTTTCTCCTGTTTCTAAATAATATTTTATTCTTTCAAAAATCCAAGGATTTCCAAATGTTCCTCTTCCTATCATTATTCCATCAACACCTGTGTATTCAAACATTTTTAGTGCTGATTCTTCATCTACTATATCTCCATTTCCTATTACTGGGATTTTTACACTTTCTTTTACTTTTTTTATTATGTCTAAATCTACTTTTCCAGAATACATTTCAGTTCTTGTTCTTCCATGTATTGTAATTGCTGATACTCCTGCTTTTTCTGCCATTTGTGCAAATTCTATTGCTACTATATTGTTACAATCCCAGCCCTTTCTTATTTTTAGAGTGACTGGTTTAGTTGAATTTTTTACTACTGCTTTTATAACTTTTTCTGCTTTTTTTATGTCTAATAATAATTTACTTCCATCTCCATTTTTTACAACTTTTGGTGCAGGACATCCCATATTGATATCAACAATGTCTGCTATTTTACTAACATATTTTGAGGCATAGCTCATTGTTTCTTCGTCACTTCCAAATATTTGCATACTTATTGGTCTTTTTTCTCCGTCTGTATTCATTAATAATTTTGTTTTTGTGTCATCATGATAAATTGCTTTACTGCTTACCATTTCTGTACAAACTAGTCCTGGTCCAAATTCTTTGCAAATTTTACGAAATGGCAGGTCTGTTACACCTGCCATTGGAGCTAATATTAAATTATTTTCTAATTCTAAATCTTTTATTTTTAGTTTTTTTAAATACATTGTTCCTCCTAGGGAATTTTTTATATGTGAAAATATATTCCATTTTTCATTTTTTATTTTACAAATATTGTTTTTTGTCTTTTACTACTTATGTTTAGTAATATTCCTATTAATATATAACTTGTTATTAGTGAGCTTCCTCCATAACTTACAAATAGTAATGGTACTCCTGTTATTGGTAATAAGCCCATTACCATTCCTACATTTTCTGCCATATGGAACATAAATATTCCAGCTATTCCCGATGCTATTAGTGAGCCGTTTGTGTCTTTGGCTGTTTTGGCTACATACAGTGCTTTGGTTATTAAAAATACGTATAGTACAATTATTGTTCCTGCAATTATAAATCCCATTTCTTCGCCTATTACTGAGTATATAAAGTCTGTTGTTTTTGGGTATAAGTAACCAAGTTGTGTTTGGTTTCCTTTTAATAGTCCCATTCCTGTAAGACCTCCAGCTCCTATTGCTAATTTTGATTGAATTATGTTGTAACCGCTTCCTCTAGGGTCTGATTCTGGATTTAAAAATATATCTATTCTTTTTTTAGCATGTTCTGGCAATATGAAATTATATAATATTGGTATTGATATTGCTACTACAATTATTGCTACAATTATATATTTTTTATCAATTCCTGCTGTAAATAGCATCATCCCTGTTGCTATGCAGAATGCCATTGCGGTTCCATAGTCAGGTTGTTTTATTATTAATAATAATGGTATTGCTAATGCTATCAATATTATTAATAGCTTAACAGGTTTGTTTATTTCATCTTTATATCTTTCTTGAATTTTTGATATTATAAATGTTAAAAATAATATTACTGCTACTTTAGCAAATTCTGATGGTTGAAAAGAAAATCCTCCAATGTTAAACCAGCTAGTTGCTCCGTTTACTGGTGTTGTAAACATTACTGCTACTAGAAGTATTAAAAATATTCCATATAATACTGGTGATATTTTTACTAATGTTTCGTAGTTTATTAGCATTGTAAGTATCATTGCGATTAAACTTACCACGAACCATATAATTTGTTTTTTAAATTCATCATACTCGGTCTCTTGTGTAGCTGAAAATAGGGCTACTAACCCTATTATTGTCAATATTATGGCTACTATTACTAGACCCCATTCCATATTTTTTAATTCTCTTTTTCTCATTAAACCACTCTTTTTCTTAATTAATTTTCTGATTTAACTTCTTCTTTTTGTTCATTTTCGTTATCTTGTATAACTTCTTGTGAATTTTCTTGAGTTTCATTTTCTTCTTTTTTATCTTCTTCTATTTTTTCAACCTCATCAGTTTGTTTTTCTGTGCTTTCATCTGCTTCTTCTATAATTATATTATTTTCTATAGTTTCTTTTTCATTCTCTGTTTCTTGTTTTTTTGCTTTTTCTTCTTGTTTTTCCACTTTATTTTTTTCAATATCTTTTTTGTCTATTTTTCTTGCATCATTTTTTATGTTAAGAATAGGAATGTTTGCATATAAAGCTGGTGCTCCATTTGTTCCATCTTCATTTTCTTTATTTGTTAATCTTACATCTATTTCCTTTTCATCAACTTCTATGTATTTTTTTATTACATCTATTATTTCTTGTTTCATAAGTTCTAAGAAATCTGCTGATACATTTGCTCTATCTTGCATTAAAACTAAATGTAGTCTTTCTTTTGCTGCATCTTTTGAACTTTCTGATTGTGTTTGTTTTTTATCTTCTTTTTTGCCTAAATTCTTAAAAAAGTTAATTACGTTTTCAAACATTTTTCCTACCCCTCCACTGTGTTTCTTTTTATTTTTTATTTTCTAAATAATTTTTTTATTTTTGCCCAAAATCCTTTTTCTCTACCAGGAATTGTTACTTCTATTTTTTCTCCTAATACTCTTTTTGCTATTTCCATATATGCTTTTCCTGATGGTGCTTTTTTATTTTGTATTACTGGTTCACCTTTATTTGTTTGTGTTATTATGTATTCATCATCTGGAACAACACCTATTAAATCTATTGATAATAAGTCTACGATGTCATCTACATCCATCATTTCTCCTCTTCTTACCATATTAGGTCTTATTCTGTTAATTACTAATTCTGGGTTTTTTATTTCTGATGATTCTAGTAATCCTATTATTCTGTCAGCATCTCTTATTGATGATATTTCTGCTGTTGATACTACTATTGCTCTGTTTGCTCCTGCAATAGCATTTTTAAATCCTTGTTCTATTCCTGCTGGGCAGTCTATAAGTATATAGTCAAATTTTTCTTTTAATTCATTTGTTAATCGTATCATTTGTTCTTCATTTACTGCACTTTTATCTCTTGTTTGGGCAGCTGGTAGTAGGTATAATTCTTTAAATCTTTTATCTTTTATTAATGCTTGTCTTAATTTACATTTTTCTTCAACAACATCTACTATGTCATATACTATTCTGTTTTCTAGTCCCATTACTACGTCTAAGTTTCTTAGTCCTATGTCTGTATCTATTAAACATACTTTTTTTCCTTCTACAGCTAAACTTGCTCCTAAATTTGCTGTTGTTGTTGTTTTTCCTACTCCACCTTTTCCTGATGTTATAACTATTACTTCTCCCATAATTTTCCTCCTTAGGATTTTAAAAACACTCATTTTTACTTGTTATATGATACAACGAATTGCTTAAAAAGTCAATGTCTTTGTCCAATAAAATGACAGAAATATTTCTAAATTGTTACAAAATGGTTACAAATTTTATATTTTTTATATTTACAATATTTGTAAATATTTTTTGTACAAATATAAAAAATGTCAAAAAAGGGCGTCTCTTTTGACATTTTTTTAATAAAAAGTAACTCTAAATCCTATTTCTATACCCCCTTTGTTATAATGGCTAAAGTGAGAAACAGGACAATCTTCACTATTATTTCTATAACTTCCTCCCCTATCACTATTTGGTGCTTCTATGGTTGCATGTGCTAATGTCCATTCCCATTCATTTCCCGCAAAGTCATATATATTTAATATTCTTGTGTACTCAGATGCACCTGTTGAAAGTAAGCTCATTTTTTCTTTTTTAAAATTTTCAATTGTCTGCCAAGATGATATATATTGTTTGGCATTTGTACTTGTAATTTTAAATTCCGTATTAGCATAATTTCCCCATTTATAACTATCAGTTTTTATATCAATCTGATCAAGGTTAGAATTTTCTTCTAAAAACTTGCATGCTAAATCCCATTGTATTCCAAATAATAAACTACTAGTTTTATTAGAACTTGTAGACATCTTGCTTGCTAATTTTTGTGCTTGACTGCAGTTAACAAAATTATATGGTATCATATCTTTTTTACTTACTGCTTTTGTTGAAGGTGATGATATAGTCGTATTCTCCTTTAATGCTAAGCTTATATCTCTATCACTTCCATCAATTCCAGCTTCATATCTAGATATCCAAAATCCATTATTACTATATATACTTGATAACATTTTTTTATACATTTCATCCCATACTTGTTCTGCTGTTTTTTCGGATGTGGCTTCTATTCCGCATCCTTCATAATATTCATCTTTCCATTCATAACCTTGTGTGCTTGAACCTCCTCTATAATCTTGAGCATATGTTACTAAATCATTTTTTATTTTCTCATAATCTGTATCATTATTAGCTGTTGTAAATACATCTTCTGGTACTTCAATCCATACCCACTCATTGTCATTTTCATCTTTTACAACTAAGCCTTTTTTTACAGTATTCATGGTGTCTGCCATACTAATTTTAAATCCTTCTGGAATTGTGACTGTATCTCCGTTTTTATCTTTGTATTCTGTGTCTTTGGTATATGCTTCTGACCATTGTTCTTCATTTACCACTACATATCTAACTTTACCTTCCGTGTTTTTAAAATACCCTTTGAAATTATTTACACTTGCTATAAATTGGTAATCTTCTTGATTATTTTCTAAAATTACACTTGATGGAACTTCTGTTATTTGTGATATTTGTTTTGTCCAAGTAAATTGATTTGTTTTGTTTAAGTTCACATTTTCTTCTTTATTGTTTGAAATTACTATTGTTTCATTTCCACTGCTATCTTTTGTTTTCCCAATATAATAATAACCATCTGGAATTAATATTCCATCTATATATCGTATATCAACAGTTGTTTCATCTGGTTCAGTATAATCTGTATAATATGTTTTTACTGTATCTTTTTCTTTTATTTCAATTCCTCTTACTAAAAATATATTATGACTATTTTCATTTATTATATATAAATCTGTATAGTTATTTGCATTTGCTGAATTATCTTTTACAGTTTCATAATCTTTACCATAGTTTAATGTTATTCCTTCCATAGCTTCTAAGTCTATAACATAAAAATCACCCGTATCATTTTTTGTGCTTAATACATTTTTAAGTGTACCTATATTTGTATATTTTATCTTGGCTGGAATTTGTCCATACTCATTGTAATATTCATCTGTTTTTGACCTTAGTAATTCAATATCACTATATAAATTATTTAATCTTTTTATATATACACTGTCTTGGGTATTGAATACTAAAACACTTGTTAATATTAATAATATTATAATTGTGACTACTAAAGCCATCATTGTAATACCTTTTTCTTGTTTTAATTTATCTTTCATCTTTTGCGTGCTCCTCTCTATTTGATACTATTAGTTTACTATTTATTTGTTTTATTTTCAAGTATTTTCATTATATATTTTTTTCTTCTTAAATATCTATTACTCTCTTTTAATACCAAATACCAAAGATACATTACAATTAAAAAAATTGCAATATTTTTCAAATACAATATTAATACACTTGCTATAGTTGTTATTAGTATTGTTGATATCATAGATATGTTGTTAATTGCATCATCTGCTTTTTGTTTTCCAACAATTATATGTAATATTCCACTTAATATTCTTCCACCATCTAATGGATATATTGGAAGTAAATTAAATAACATAATTAGGAAATTGGTATATATAACCATTATTGCTTTTATCATATCTATTTTTAGATTATATGTTATTATAATTATTATTAAATTTGTAAGTGGACCGGCACTTGCTACTATAATCTTTTTTATATCTAATTTGTTACCTTTTTTTATTTTTTTATTATAGTCTTTTGGTTCTATTTTAAATGCTATTGATACTCCAAATGGCATTATTTCTAGTTTTTCTGGTTTCATTTTTAATATTATTCCTGCCAATAAATGTCCTATTTCATGTATTAATGCGAATACCATAATCATAGCATATATTTCAATTTGTTTTGTTAGATAAAATAATATTAAAAATAAGAATATTTTGAGGTCTATTCTAAATCTCATTCTTAACCTCCCTTTTATAAGTCTAATATTTTTTGTGGATCTATAGTTTTCTCTGATAATCTTATTTCAAAATGTAAGTGTGGTCCGGTAGAATTTCCTGTTGAACCGACTTCAGCTATTTCTTGTCCTTGTTCTATCTTGTCCCCTTGTTTTACATACAAATTATTGCAGTGTGCATATATAATACTAACTTCTCCTATTTGTATTTTTAAATGTTTTCCGTAATCTCCTTCTTCTGATGCTAATACTACTTCTCCGCTTGTTGCTGATTTTATTTTTGTTCCCATATTTGCTGCAATATCTACTCCTGTATGATTTTTTGGCACTGTTGCTGTTGTTGGTTCTCTTTGACCATATTTTGAACTTATTGTTCCCTCTATTGGCTTTATAAATGTTGTTGTTGATTTTATTTTATTAATTTGTTGTTCTTCTTCTGAAAGTTCTTGTTCATTATTTGAAGTTTGATGTTCATTTGTTGATTCTGTTGGTTTATCTACTTGTTGATTTTCTTCCGTTTGTTCTTGGTTTTGTATTGATTTATCATTTGTTTCTATTGTTTCATTTGCTCCACCAATTGCTGAGTTATCTTGATTTTTATTATTAAAGTTTGTTATGTATTGTTTTAGATTTTCATATGTAGCTTGAAAATTTATATCATATGATAATATTTCTTTTGCTTTATTTATAAAATCTTGAGAAAATATGTAATTGTTGTTTTGAATTATATATATTGTAAAGTATATTAAAAGACTTATTATTATTTGTATTATCATTTTTTTGAGTAATTTCAAGTCTTTTTTTGTGTTTGTATTTATATTAACTGTAGCTGTTTTTGTTGAGCTACCAGCTTGTCTTCTTGCATATATTTCTTCTGCTCTTCTTATTTTTTCTTCGACAGTCATTGTTTTTTCCATTTCTTTACACCTCTTTCGTATTTTCTTTTTAATCTATATGTATTCGTTTTGTGTTTTATTCCTCTTAATGATAACTAGAAAAAGCTATCTAAGTATTAAAACTTTAGATAGCTTTTTGCTACAAGGTTAATAATAATATAAATTCTATTGCTCCTATTATTGTTGTAATTATTGAATATTTTTTTATTTTTTTATATTTCTGTTGCATTTTATTATCTGCAATTTTTTTATCTTCTTTGTTTTCTATTTTAGATACATAGCTATTTACTAACATTTCTGCTTCTTTTAGTATATAGTCTTTTTGTGTGGTTTGTTTTTCTTTTTTATTTGTTGTTTTGTTATTTTCTACTTTTTCTAATTTTTTTATCTTTTTGCTGTTTTTTAGTATTATTATTGCTTCATCTACTATGTTTGATGGTAGATTTTTTAGTACTACCATATTTTTTAAGTTACTTGCCTCCATTTGTACCTCCTCATATGTATTTTTTATATTTTTTCCATTTTTTATGAGGTTATACTTTTTTTGAAAAATAATTTTATTGACAAATAATTTAATATATTTTTTAGAATAAAATCAAATAAAAACCGATAAAAGAATGATATTTCAACCTTTTATCGGTTTATTTTGGAGGCGCCTATCGGAGTCGGACCGATCATCAGAGTTTTGCAGACTCGTGCCTTACCGCTTGGCTAAGGCGCCAAATAAATTTGGTGGAGCGGGAAACGGGGCTCAAACCCGCGACCTCTGCCTTGGCAAGGCAGCGCTCTATCAACTGAGCTATTCCCGCATTTGCTTTAATACATTATATTCAAAAGCAATTAATATAATACCAAAAATTATAATTCTTGTCAATAGTTTTTGAATTTTATTTGACCTATGTAGGTAAAAAGGCAAATTATTAATTTTTTTAATTTGCCTTTTTTATTTTTTATTTTTTTGTTTTTGCTGCTTTTTTTGCTTTCTTTGTAGTTGTTTTCTTTACAGTTGTTTCATCTTTTACTTTTTCAGCATCTTCTGGATTCCATTTTTCTCCTGGTTGTGGTTTGTTCCATGAAATGTAATCACAAGATTGTGGATTATTTTCGCAAATGAAATATTTTTTTCCCCTTTTTGTTTTTCTAACTTGTACTACTGCTCCACATTTTGGGCAAGGTACATCTATTGTTTCTACAATTGTTTTTGTATTTTTACATTCTGGATAGCCTGGGCATGCTAAGAATTTTCCATATTTTCCATATTTATATACCATCATTCTTCCACATTTATCACATGGTACATCTGATACTTCATCTACTAATTCTACATGTTCAAGTTCTTTTTCTACTTTTTCAAGTTCTTTTTCAAATGGGCCATAGAACTCTCTAATCATTTGCTTCCATTGTTCTTTTCCTTCTGCTATTTCATCAAATTCGTTTTCTATTTTTGCAGTAAATTCTACATTTATTACATCTGTGAAGTTTTCTGTTAATATTTTGTTTACTATTTTCCCAAGTTCTGTAGGTACTAATTGTTTTTGTTCTTTTTGTATGTATCTTCTTTCTAAGATTGTTGTAATTGTTGGTGAATATGTACTTGGTCTACCTATTCCCTTTTCTTCTAATGTTTTTACTAAACTTGCTTCTGTATATCTTGCTGGTGGTTCTGTAAAACTTTGTTTTGGATTTATTTTTAGTAATTTTACTTCTTGATTTTCTTGTAATTCTGGTAGTATGCCTTCTTCTTTTTCCTCTTTTTCATCAGTTCCTTCTACATATAAGGTCATAAATCCTTTGAATCTTAAATTTTGACCATTAGCTTTAAAATCATAATCATCTGCTTTTATATTAACAGCCATTGTGTCATATATTGCTGGTTTCATTTGACTTGCCATAAATCTATTATAAATTAATTTGTATAATTTATATTGGTCTTTTGTTAGTTCATCTTTTATTTTATCTGGTTGTATATCTGCATAAGTTGGTCTTATACCTTCGTGAGCATCTTGAGCATCTTTACTGGTTTTATAATATCTATTTTCATAATATTCTTCTCCATATGTTGCTACTATTTGTGTTTTTGCAGCTGCTCTTGCTTCTTCTGAAATTCTTGTAGAGTCTGTTCTCATATATGTAATTAGACCAACTGTACCTTTTTCAGCTATTTTTACACCTTCATATAATCCTTGTGCAACTGACATTGTTTTCTTTAATGTGAACCCTAATTTTCTTGATGCCTCTTGTTGCATTGTACTTGTTGTAAATGGTGGTGCTGGATTTCTTTTCTTTTCGCCTTTTTTTACTTCTGATACAGTATATTTTGCTTTTTCTATTGTTTTTAAAATTTGGTCTATCTCTTCTTTAGAATGAATTTCTTGTTTTTTACCATTTTTACCATAAAATCTAACTTCAAATTGTTTTTTTGATTTTTCATCTTTTAAATCTGCATATATATTCCAATATTCTTCTGGAATAAAGTTTTCTATTTCATTTTCTCTATCTACTATTAATTTTACAGCAACAGATTGAACTCTACCTGCTGACAACCCTCTTTTTACTTTTTTCCATAAAATTGGGCTTATTTTATAACCAACAATTCTATCTAAAACTCTTCTTGCTTGTTGAGCATCAACTGTATTTAAATCTATATTTCTTGGCTCTTTTATAGCTTTTTGTACTGCTGTTTTTGTAATTTCATTAAAGGTTACTCTTGTAATTTTATCTTTATCATTTTCTAAAATTTTAGCTAAATGCCATGCTATTGCTTCTCCCTCACGGTCAGGGTCAGTTGCAAGATATACTTTTTTTGCTTTTTTTGCATCTGTTTTTAAAGATTTTATTAAATCTCCTTTTCCTCTTATGTTTATATATTCTGGTTCAAAGTCATGTTCTATATCTATTCCTAATTTTGATTTAGGTAAATCTCTTATATGTCCCATTGAAGCTACGACTTTTGTGCTTCCTCCTAAAAATTTCTTTATTGTATTTGCTTTTGCTGGTGATTCTACTATTATTAACTTATCTGCCATAAGTCCTCCTTAGAATTTTATTCTATTATATTTTACTTTTAGTATTCTAGAACAATTTTTAATAAATTGCAAGTTTTTTGGGTATTTTCTTAAAACATTTGTTACTAAATAATAATTTTGTGTGATGTGATGGGTGATTGCTATAAATATTTGTTTTTTCGGCTCAATACATAATTTAAGAAATTCTAAATCAATTTTTTGGGTCCCTTTCACTTAGTCCTCGCTGTCGCTCGACGTGAACATTCCCCTAAAAATTAATTAAGATTTTCTAAAATTATTCCAATCGCACTCAAAAACAAATATTTATAGCAATCACCCATCACATCACACAAAATCATTATTTAGTAACAAAACACCCTCTTTCCCTATTAATCTTTTAAATAAAATTAATAGGCGAAAAAGGGTGTCCCCAAATATCAGAAATTACTTCTTCTGAATTTATTGGTGTTACCTTATTTTCTTTAAAAATACTTAATATTCTATCTTCTTCTTTTTCATCATTTGTTATATATTTTATATTTTTTGTTTCTACTTCTAAATTGTTCTCTTTATATTCAGTTTTTACTATTGTAATTCCATATTTAGCTTTATCAATTTTCTGAATATCATCTTCGTTTATTTCTTTATAATATTCTAGTTTTATTGGGTGATATATTTCTGCTTCTTCTAGTTTATCTTTCTCAATAAATGTACTCCCAAAAAACGTTCTCAAAAGCATCCTCCTTTTCTTTTTCTTATGTTTAAAATCACATTTGCTATTTTACTACTAAATACTAGAAGATGCAACGTTTTTTCATCGCAATATTTGACATATTTTTTATTGTTTTTCGACAATTTCGTTTTGTTTTTTATAAATACTATTTGAAGGAACTACTCCTCTTACTGAAGATAGTGGGTAAACATTGGTATTTTTTCCAATTACTGTTCCAGGATTTAAAACTGAACCACACCCAATTTCGACATTATCTCCTAACATCGCTCCAAATTTTTTTAGTCCTGTTTCTATTTTTTCTTCTTTATTTTTTACAATAACTAATTTTTTATCTGATTTTACATTTGATGTTATTGACCCAGCTCCCATGTGTGCTTTATAGCCTAATATTGAGTCTCCAACATAGTTGTAATGTGGTACTTGGACTTTGTTAAATAGTATTACATTTTTTAATTCTGTTGAGTTTCCTACTACTGCTCCTTCTCCTACTATTGCTTTTCCTCTTATAAAAGCACAATGTCTTATTTCTGCATTTTTTCCTATAATTGCAGGTCCTTTTATATATGCTGTTGGTGCTATTGTTGCTGTTTTAGCAATCCATATATCTTCTCCTCTTTTTTCGTATTCTTCACTACTTAATGTATTTCCTAATTCTTTGATAAATTCTTCTATTTTAGGTAATACCTCCCAAGGGTATGTTGCACCTTCAAATATTTTTGATGCTATTGTTTCATCTAAATTATATAAGTTTTTTATTTTGCATTCTTCCATTTTCTTCTCCTTATTCTTCCATTAATTTATAAATTGCATTTGCATATATTTTAGCACTTATTATTAAATTGTCAATTTTTATATTAATCTTTATGATTTTTATTTTTATTTAATGCCCTAACATTTAATATTTATTGCTATTTCACAAAAATTCTGCTATACTAAATACACTATGGAAAACGAAGAAAGATATAATCATTTAAATAAATATTTAAAAAATAAATTTGGAGAACGAACATTAAAGCTTTGTGTTGATGGAGGTTTTACTTGTCCTAATAGAGATGGTAAACTTTCAACCGGAGGTTGTATTTTTTGTGGTGAACGAGGTTCTGGGGAACATCTTAAATGTGAAAATATTAGTAATCAAGTAAAGGATTATTTCACAACTTATCGTAGTGAAAGAGCAAATAAATTCATTGTTTATTTTCAAAATTTCACAAATACTTATGATACAATTTCAAATTTAAAATCAAAATATGATTCTGCCTTAATCGACTCTCGTATTGTGGGGCTTCAAATAGCCACAAGACCTGACTGTATTAATGAAGAAGTTTGTAAGTTAATAAAATCTTATTCAGATAAATATTATGTTTGTGTTGAACTTGGTTTACAAACTTCAAATGATAAAACGGGTATGTTAATTAATAGAGGTTATACAAGCGCTCAATTTACTAAAGCTGTTTTGCTTTTAAATAAATATAAAATTGATGTTGTTACTCATTTAATGGTGGGTTTGCCAAATGAGAATTTTGATGACATTAAAAATAGTGTTGATTTTATTAACTCTCATGATATTCAAGGTATCAAAATTCACTCAACATATGTAATAAAAAATACTGTTTTAGCTGATATGTATTTTAAAGGTGAATATATTCCAATCTCTTTGGATTATTATTTAGAGTGTCTTACATATATTTTGACTCATATTAGTCCTGAAATAGTTATACACAGAATTTCTGGTGATGCTCCAAAAGATTTACTTATTGCCCCTGAATGGAATTTGCACAAAAAATGGGTTATGAATGGATTAGATAAAATATTACGTACTCAAGATTTATGGCAAGGAAAATTTTACAAAAGAAACTAAAAAATGAAATAATTTTAAAATAGAAAAGAGGTTAAATTTTGAACGAAGCACAAATTTTATTGAAAAAACATTTTGGTTATGAAAATTTTAGACCTGGTCAAGAAAAAATAATTTCTCACATATTAAATGGTGAAGATTGTTTGGGTATTATGCCTACAGGTGCTGGTAAATCAATATGTTATCAAATTCCTGCATTAATTTTTTCTGGAGTTACAATAGTTATTTCTCCTTTAATTTCTTTAATGAAAGACCAAGTTGATTCTTTAAATGAAGTTGGAATTCCTGCTACTTTTATAAATAGTACACTTTCAAATTCAGAATATTCACAAACCATCGAAAATATTGTTCATAATGTTTACAAAATTATTTATGTTGCACCTGAAAGATTGAATTCAGATACTTTTATTAATCTTTTGAACAATATTGATATTTCTATGATTAGTATTGATGAAGCTCACTGTGTATCTCAATGGGGACATGATTTTAGACCTAGTTATAGAGAAATTGCAAATGTAATTTTAAATCTAAAAAAACGTCCTATTGTTTCTGCATTTACTGCAACAGCAACTCAAATTGTAAAAGATGATATTATTAATTTATTACATTTATCAAATCCTTTTACATTAACAACTGGATTTGATAGAGCAAATTTAAATTTTTCTGTTGAAATACCCGAGAATAAAAACGATTTTATTATTGATTTTTTAAAAAATAATTCTGATATATCTGGTATTATTTATTGTTTAACTAGAAAAACTGTTGATAGTTTATTTGATAAATTATCATCTTTAGGTTATTCTGTTTGTAAATATCATGGTGGGATGAGTGAAAAAGCTAGAACACAATCACAAAATGATTTTACATATGATAGAAATTCAATTATGATTGCAACAAATGCTTTTGGTATGGGAATTGATAAATCTAATATTAGATATGTTATTCATTATAATATGCCAAAAGATTTAGAAAGTTATTATCAAGAGGCAGGACGTGCAGGTCGTGATGGTGATAATGCTAAATGTATTTTACTTTTTAGTAGAGCCGACATAGTTACTAATAAATTTTTAATAGAACAAACTTCATCTGACACAAATCATAAGGTTGAATATGATAAATTAAATGATATGATTGATTATTGTAATACTGATAAATGCCTTAGAAAATACATTTTGGAATACTTTGGTGAAAATCCAGAATTTGAAAATTGCAATAATTGTAGTAATTGTTTATCTCAAATTGAGATGACTGATATCACAGAAGATTCAAAAAAAATATTATCTTGTATAAAAAGAATGCATGAAAGATTTGGTTCTGGTCTTGTTACTGATGTTCTAAAAGGTACAAAATCAGCAAAAATCAAGACTTTAGGTTTTGATAACTTATCAACTTATGGAATAATGAGTGACTATTCAAAAGACACTATAAAAGATTTGATTTATTATTTAATTACTGAAGGCTATATAAATTCTGTTGGAGATAAATATCCTATTTTAGTTTTAGATAAATCCGCAGAAGATGTTTTATTTCATGATAAGAAAGTTTTTATAAAAAGAAAAATTGAAAAAATATTACCAAAATCAACTTTGCAAGATGAAAAATCTGAACTTGATTATGATAAAGTTTTATTTGAAATTTTGAAAGAACTTAGAATGGAAATTGCTCAATTAAATAATATTCCACCATTTATCGTCTTTACAGACGTTTCTTTAAAGGAGATGTCCACATATTTTCCAACAAATGTGGAAAATATGCTAAAAATAACTGGTGTTGGGGTATCTAAATTAGAAAAGTATGGTAAAATTTTTATTGATACTATTTCAAAATATGTAGAAGAAAATAATATAAAAATCCCTGAAAAACTTGATAATATTACATCAAAAGTTTCATCATCTTCCGCTTCTGATAAATCTCAAACTGAAGTTAAAAATGAGACTAAAAAGCCTAAAGAAGATACGAAAATTATAACTTGTAATTTATATAAAGCCGGAAAATCCATTGATGAAATTTGTAATATTAGAGGTTTAACTAGAGTAACTGTTGAAAATCATTTGCTTAAATGTTATGAGGCTGGAATTGATGTTGATTTAGAAAAAGATGTACAAACTCAATATAAAGATATAATTTTAAATGCTATTAAACTAATTGGGATTGAAAAATTAAGGCCTTTAAAAGATGCTTTACCTGAACAAGTTACTTATTTTGATATACATTATTATATTATTAAATACAATAATAATGATATTTAAGCATAGATTCTTATTACTTTATAATTTAATTTTTGTAACTAAAAAGAAACATATTGGTTGTTATTCCAATATGCTTCTTTTTTAGTATTAGTTTTTAATTTTTTGACTTTAACTCATATTCTTGTAATATCTTTCCATCTACTCGTTTCAAAATAATTTTATTGCCATCAATTATAATATAACTATGTTCTGTATTACATTTTGGTAAAGAAATCGACCCCGGATTTGCAAAAACATAACCTTCTTTTTCTTGTATAAAACCTTGATGTATATGTCCATATATCATTACCTCAAAATCTTCATATGGTATATTTTCTATATTATATTTATGTCCATGTGTAAAATAGTAATTAGTTCCATTTATTTCCATTAAAATATGGTCTTGAAATTTGAACTCAGAAATCATTTCATCAACTTCCGCATCACAATTTCCTTTTACGACTAAAAGCTTGTCCTTTAATGAGTTTAAAATATTAGCAACTTTCATTGGTTCGTACTCTTGACTCAATTCATTTCTTGGACCATGATAATATAAGTCACCTAATAAAATTATTTTATCTGGATTTTCTCTTTCATTAATTTCTTTTATTTTTTCTCCATAATAGCCTGAGCCATGAATATCTGAAATTATTAATACTTTCATTTTTCCTCCTTGTTTATAATATTAATTTTGAATTTTTATTTGTTCATCTTTTATTAATTCATACCTAATAAGTTCTGTAGAGTCCAAATTTTCTTTATGCATATCTATTCCACTTATTTGATGATTGTCATATGTTGTATAATAATAAATTCCTTTTGTAGCATTGCAACAAGATGTATATATTGTAATTTCGAATTTTCCATTGTCTAATTGACAACATCCTCTTTGTTGGTCTACAGAATTAAGTATATGGAAAAATTGATTTACACTTTCTTTCTCTGTATCTCCTGAAACTGAATTCATTTTAACAAAAGCTACTCTTACAAACCTAGATTGAGAAGATAAGTCTCCTGGAAGTCCTATAGCTCCCATTCCTCTGCTATATTGTTGTAAGTCTAAGTCTTTTGAGAATTTGTTTTCTGGTGATTTTGGAGACAAGTTCATATAATTATTTAGTTCAAACATTTGCTTATCAAATGGTGGATTATTTGTTAATACTCCCACTGGATTATTATATATTTTTATTCCTTCCTTTACAGATTCTACGGTAATAGATTCTGTACTATCTGAAATAATCCAATGTAACTGGGCTAGTGGTAATTTTTCATTAAATGGTTCATTTAGGAAATTCATATTTTCTATTAATTTTTTTGCTTCTTTTACTGTTGTGCATTGGCTAAGAATCCATGGTATGAATTCGAATTGGGTTATGTTGTCTTTGTTGTCTGCTGGTTCGTTATAGTGGGCATTTCCTACGAAGTTTAGTCCTGCTATACATAGTCCTTTTTCGTTTATTGCATCATAATATAATGGGTAGTTTTCTGTTACGTATGCCATTCCTATTATGGCATAGTGGTTTTTTATTGCTTTTTGGTGTCTTAATTTTATTTCGTAGTTTCTTGGTGTTATTGTTATTTCGTCTCCATATGAGAATTCGTAATCTAGTGTTCTTCCAAAGTAGAAGTCTTTTGTTTTGTATGTTACTGCTGTACACATTTGTTTTTTCCTCCTTGTTGTTTTTTATTATTATATCATTTTGAGTGAAAAAAATAAATATTTTTTTGGATTTGGGAATTACCTTCGGGTTATGAGGGTTACATAATATATTTTATGATGCATATTGAATTGTATTGTATGCTAGTGATATTAAGCGTTTGCAAGTTTTTTGTTTAGTGAACAATTGTGCTAAAATTGGGGTGATTTTGAAAAATTGATCCCCAATTTCTCCCCAATTGTTACTAAACATATTTTTGTATTTTTATGGTTTTAATTGCAAAATTTTTATTGCAATTGAATTGATATTTTTAAGGAGGAAATTTTTATGGAATTTAATAAAGATAAAATTCAAGATTTAATGAATGAGTGGATAATTTTTAGAGATGAGGAACTTTGTAAATTAACTAGAGAAGATATGAAACATTCTCTAGACTTTGATACTTTTTATAATTTGGTTTTAAAAAATGTTTCTAAAAATAGTGAGAAATTTATGATTAAAAATTTGGACAAGTTTTATGAGCAAATTATGGATTTTACTGGTTATTATAATGATAAATATTATAGGGCTGGTTTTGGTGATTGCTTGAATTTAGTTATTATGAGTCTTGGAGGTAATGGTATTGAAACTAAATAGATATGGTAAATTAGCTAAAAAGTATTTAGAAGAATATAAGCCTTTTAAATTTCAACAACTTACTATGGATGGAACTATTATGGATTATTTGTTAGAATTTGAACAACATTTAAATGGTTATGCTAATTTGATTGAAATTGAACTTAAGCAAAAATTTCCTATGCCTGATGATAAAGATAGTTTTATGGAGCAAGTTAAGTATTTGAATATGATTCAGGAGATGGTTGATGAGTTTGTGAAAGAGGAGGTTAAATTGGTATAGAAAAAGCCGAGATTAGTTCTCGGCTTTCATATTAAATCTTTCCTTTATTTCATTAATTTCATTTACTAATTCATCTAGCGAAATATTTAATGCATAATTAAATGGTATAATTTGACTTTGATAATGTTCATTTTGATTTAGCATTACTTTCTTACTCATTAAAAATGTTCTTGTCACATTTGGATATTCATGAATTAATAAACTGTTTGAATTTCTTGGTAATAATACATTAACTTTTTCAGAAAATTGTTTTCCTGTAATTTTTCTTAATGTTTCTTTATCTTCCTTAATTGCTTCATAAAATTTCTTTTCAATCCAAACTCTTATTGCACACATATATATTATTTTATTAAAAGTGTTTTGTGAAAATGTCATGTTATTGATATCATCAGGGCTAAAATTCTCTATAAGGTTTACAAAATATTCATTAGTCAATCCATTAAATTCACTATCTTGTAATATATATGAATTATCATAATGAAATACTTTATGATATTCATCATTTTCTTCTTTTTCTCTTTCTATTAAAAGTTTTAAATATTTCTCACTATCCAAGTCTAATAAATTATTTAAACTCAATATACTTCCAGTTGCATTCATATCAATATTTTTTAAATATAATTTGTTTAAGTATTTTTCTATATACTGATATCTGAATGTCCCACTATCTTGACTATTTATTATATTAATCATCTCAATATTATGTGTAAATATTAATATTTTCTTTTCTGCACTAGCTGTATTTACAATTTCAAATAATGTTTTATATTGATTTATTAAATCATAACTAGTTAAAGGGTCATCTATTATCAATATATCGCTATCATTAATTTTGAATTCATACAATTTAAATAATAAAATTATTAAATGTATCTCTCCTTCACTATATGTATCAACATTTCTTTTAAATGTAACTATAATCTTATTTTCATTATCGTCAAATTCTAATTTTTCTATATCAAATCGATTTTCAAAATAAAGTTTTATATCTTTTTCTTCCTTTTTTATATTAGTGTAATATTTTTGCAATTTTTCTTGCATTTTTTCTATTTCTTTATTTTTTTCTTCTATTTGTTTTAAATTTTCTATTATATTACTTCTTCTTTCATTATTTACATCGCAAATTATAAGTTCAGCTATTTCTTTACCATCAAAATCTTTTGCCAATTTAATTAATTTTTCTATTTGTTTTTCTTTCTCAATATTATTACTAAATTTAAAATTACCAAATAGGCTTTTATTACATTCTTCATATATTTTCTTTTTTTGATTAAATATTTCCTTTAAATTATGTATTCCTTTTGTATTACAAGCTGGGCATGTTGTTTCATGATCATCTATCGAATTAATTAACGCTTGATATGCTTGATCCATATATACATTTTTCAATAATTCCATTTCATCTTTAATATTAGCTATTTCTTTTATTGCTTTATAATTATCAAAAAAGTCTTTTTTTATTTCTTCATACAATATATTACTAACATAATCTAATTTTGTTTTTTCTAGAGTTATCTGCTCTATTCCTTTTGTTTTTTGAATATTAGCTAATTCATTACTTACTTTTTTAGCTTTAGCTTGACTATTATAGTCATATTTTTTCAATATTCCTTCTACATCATTGTTTTGTTTTAGTTGCTCTATTTCATTTTTTAATTTTGTTATAGTTTGTATTCTGGCACCTATAACAACTTCTTTTTTGTTTTTTAAAAAACTTTCTTTAGTATCTTCATAATCTAAATAATCGTATTCATTGTACTTATTTTTTAAATATTTGTATATTGAACTTTTTCCTATACCGTTATATCCAAAAATAATTTTAGATTTTTGATTTAGTTCAATATTAAAATCATCATCGAATTCAATATAATTAATGTTGCAAAAGTCGTCTTTATTAAACATATATATATCACCTCTCTTTTATTATAAAATTTTATTTTTGCAAAATTTGTCGAAACTTGTAATTTATTATCAAAAAAGCAAAATAATTTTGTAAAACAATTACATTATTATTTTGTTTTTTTAATTAATCATTTTTTTCAAGTAACCAATCCAATACATTTATCTTCTTTATTCCATCAAAGTCTGCATCTAAATCATCATCTAATGTCAAAATATATTTAGGATAATTATCATTTATTTTCTTCAATGGAGTTAATTCTCTATCTAAGATTTTATTATCTCCTTCATTTTCTCCTCTAGTTGTTAATGCTACTTGATAATATATAGTATTTTCTGGCTTTCTGGCTACAAAGTCAACTTCTAAATCATCATATTTTCCTATATATACTTCATATCCTCGTCTTAGCAATTCAAGATACACAACATTTTCTAATATATGCCCCATATCTCGTCCAGAGCCTTGTCCTAACATATAATATCTTAATCCTATATCTATTGCATAATATTTTTCTTGAGTTTTTAAAAACTCTTTTCCTTTAATATCATATCTGTTGGCTTTAAATATTAAATAACTATCTATTAATGCATCTACATAGTTTGAAATTGTATTATATGATGAATTTTTTTCTATTCCTTCAATATTATCACTTATGCTTTTCATACTCGTTCTATTCCCTATGTTGTCATACAAATATTTTGTAACTCTTTCTAAGACATTTTTATCTGTTATTCCTTTTCTTTGCATCACATCTTTAAATAGAATGGTATTATATATTCCATCTAAAAATAAATTTATATTCTCTGGATTTATTTTATATAATTCAACTGCTTGAGGAAATGAACTATATCTTAGATAATCTCTAAATTTTCTTGACAAGTCTGTTTTATCTTCAAAGCTTGATAAATATTCTTTAAACGATAATGGCAACATTTTTATTTCTATATATCTTCCTGTAAGCAATGTTGCTAATTCTGAAGATAATAAATATGCATTTGAACCTGTTATATATAAGTCTACATCTTTATTTATAAATAGGCTATCTACTGTTTTTTCAAATTCGTTTACATTTTGAATTTCATCTAGAAAAACGTATGTCTTTTTTCCTTTTACTAATCTTTCTTTTATATATTCATATAATTTTTTTCTGTTTTGTAATTCCTCATAATCTGCGTTTTCAAAATTTATTGATATTATTTGTTTTTCTTCTACTCCATTTTCTTTCAAGTAATCTTGAAAAATTTCAAGTAATGTTGATTTTCCACATCTTCTTATTCCTGTGATAACTTTTATTATTTGTTGATCCTTGAAATTTTTTAAGATAGATAAATAATTTTCTCTACTTATTCTTTTCATAAATCTCCTCCTAACTATAATAATTATACTATCTTTTATTATTATAGTCAAGTTTTTTCAAAATTATGAAAAAACTTTTGATTTTTCAGTAGTTTTTTCAAATAGTTTTTATGTAATTTTTCTAAAAAGCAATAAAAATAAAGAAAATATCAATGTTTTTGAGATTTTTTCTCAAATTTTATTGATATTCCCTATTATTTTTTATTTGATTATGTATCGAAGTTTTATCTGTCTATATACAAATAATTCAAACTTCTGCATAACGTTTCGTTATTATTCGTATTTTATAACACATATTTAGATATAAGCGAATTTATCATTCTTATATCAACATTTGATTTAAAATCAAATTGTAATATATGTCCATTACTAAATGTAAGGATTAGTTCGCTATCTATATCCATAAAGCCCGCTGTTTCTATTCCATAATACTGTATTTTTGAATACGGATATGAAAAATATGCAATTTTTTTACCTGTGACTCCTTTTACATTTACAACAAAAATTCTATTATTAGTAAATATAACCTGATCTCTAATAGTTTTAAATGCACACATTATTTTTTCACCATCTACTAATAATTTCTCAATTTCTGGTCGTACTTCTTTTATTTCTATAGCTTTTAAGTTTAAAAAATTAGAATCTAAATTAATTCCTGTAGAAATATTTGGCATAACATCCCCTCCTTTTTTATTTTTAACAATATAATTATATCATATTTTTAAAAGTCATCTAATTATGTAATATAATATCGAATTTTATTTTGTAATCAAATAAAAATTCAATATTTATTCAAATATACTTTCATATTCTAATGGTACTATGTCTTCATATAACAAAGTGAACTGTGAATTTATTTGTTTATAATCATGATAATGTCCAAAATACCATCTTTTAAATGTACATTTTTCTGAAATCTGCTGTAAATAGTCAGTTAAAATATCTCTTTTATATGCTGAATTTATTAATGCTTGTACATTTGTTGGGCAACAATGAGATATGATGTAATCTACTTTGTAATTTATTTTTTCTAGATTTTTTATTCCATTTTCCATTTCTTGCTTTGTGGGAAGTTCTAAATCCCACCATGAAAAATCTCTAATTCTAAAATATGCTCCTCTTTTACGATACTCATATATTTTTTCTTCTTCATCTAAATTCAATATTCCATCTTGAATATCATGCGATCTAGCACCACCAAAAGCAAATATTTTTTTATTATCAATGTTAAAGATTTCTCCTCTCATTAAGTGTAATATTGAATCTCTTATCTTGTGTACTTTTCCACCTTTCCATTCTTCAATTGGATAATTATATAATCTTGTATAATTTTCATGATTTCCATCTACAAACAATGTTGTAAAATTCTTGTTATTTAACCAATCTAGTGCTTCTTTTTCTCTCCTACTCTCTTCTTCAAATGTCCATACTCCGCCAAAGTCACCACATATTATTACATAATTGTCTTTTGTCATTTCTGATTGTATTGGAAAGTTTTCTTCTGTAAATTTTGAAAAATCACTATGTGTGTCGCCTGTAATGTATATCATAATTCTTACCTTCTTTTAGAATTCTTCATTAGAGTATTCTTTTCCAAATCTGCTTGGAGTAAAATACTTAACTTCTCCCTTATCATTTACTGAAAAGATATGTAAACACAAAACTTCTGCTATTTCTTTTGGTATTCTTCTTAATGCAACTTGTGCTGATTCCCAATATAGTCCTAATCCATATTTATATGCATGATTTATTCCAGATATTTTTCTATCTGTTTTGGAAATAGAATATCTTTTTACATCCATTCTTGTTATTATTTGTCCTAAAGCATTTATCCATCCCTCTCTATTGATTGACTTAGCAGATTTTGCATAGGATTTGCCTTTACATTCGATATAAAAATATTCACTATTTCTTTTACCACCAACTAATTTTATATCAACACCATGTTGATGTAATTCACTTTTTTTGACTTTTTCTTCATGCCAATTACCATTTTCTTTATTTAGCATAAATTCTATAATTTTATCTACAACAACTTGTTCCGTGATTCTTTCGTTCATATTTCTCCATTTATTCATTCAATCTATATTTTTCTCCCTCTTCTGCTACCATATCCAAATTATAGTTTTCTTCCTCATCAGTAACCCTATACTCAAAGCCATCATCATTTTTATCAGCAGTTCCAAGTCCAAAATATTTTTCAAAAAACTTCTTAACTTTAACTATAATATTTTCTTTTTTCTCTGCTCTATTACCTCCACCAAATCTTCTCATAGGTGGTAATATTTTTTCTATATCTGTTCCATTTGTTTTAACTTGTCCATCTCTAAAAGCATTATCTAAAAACTTTCTAGTTTCTTCTTCATTCAAATCTTCATCATTAATTATTTTCTTTAAGTCTATTTCTTTTTGTTCTTTTACAAATTTACCCCAATCATCCATAACATTTGTATCTGCATTTATTTTTGAAATAAATCCATCTATTAATTCTTTCTTTGAACGAAGTGCTAAACTTGATTTTATAGCTTTATCAATAGTTCCAAGTATTTCTTTATCTTCACAATTAGATTGATGATATTTTGCAACTAGCATTAAAATGTAGTCTATGTTTACTTCTACTTGTTTTACAAGTTCCATTTCAAATACTATATCATCTTTTATGCTTTCTTTCTCTCCATCATCTTTTTGTTTATATTTTTGATATAAATCAACATACATTCCTGTGTAGTCTTGAAAATCTCTTTCAGATAATATTTCGTTTCCAGCAAATTTATCAAATGATGATAATATATTTCTTAATCTTAATATATTTCCTATTGATACTATAAAATCTTTTTCTGCTTTTTCTCCAACAATTTGTGCTCCTAGTGGATATTTTTGTAATAGCATTGCTATTCTTTCTTCATATCCTATTTGTTTTTTACCATTATCGTCTTCATATCCATAATAGTAATCTTCATAAGATTTTAGTAATACAATTCCTGTTGCATTTTTATCTCCGAATAATGCTATTGCATCATTTGTTGCCTCTTGTAAGTTTCTAAAACATACAATGTTTCCATAAGTTTTTACTGAATTTAATATACGATTTGTTCTTGAATAAGCTTGTATTAGTCCATGTTGTTTTAGATTTTTATCCACCCATAATGTGTTTAATGTAGTTGCATCAAATCCTGTTAAGAACATATTTACTACTATTAGTAAATCAATTTCTCTATGTTTTACTTTATCTGATAAATCTTTGTAGTAGTCCTGGAATCCGTTTCCTTCTGATGAGAAATTTGTCTTGAATTTTTTATTGTATTCGTCTATTGCAAAGTCTAAAAATTCTCTTGAACTTTTATCTAATAAATTCGTTTCAAATCCTTCGTCATCTAATATTCCATCTGAAGTATCTTCTTCATTTTGTGCATAAGAATAAATTGTAGCAATTGTTAAGTCTTTTTGTTTTTCTTCTAATTGCTTCTTAAATTCTAAATAATATTTTTTTGCCATTGGTATTGAAGCTACTGCAAACATTGAGTTGAATCCATTTACTCTTTGTCCTTTTAAATCATAAAATGAATTTCTTTTTGTTTTCTGATCAAAGTGTTCTATTATGTATGAAACTACATTTGATACTCTCTCTGGTGATGATAGTGCTTCTTCTGTATTTATTGCCTCTACTTCTTTATCTGTCATTCCTTCTTTGGCTTTTATTGTATTTATATAATCAATTCTAAATGGCAATACATTTCCATCATTTATAGCATCTACTATTGTATATGTATGTAATTTTTCTCCAAATGCTTGCTCTGTTGTACAAAAATCTGGATTTGTTGTTCTTCCTGCATTTTTTGCAAATATTGGTGTTCCAGTAAATCCAAATAAATGATAATTTTTGAAGTTTTGTACTATCATTTTGTGCATATCTCCAAATTGAGAACGATGACACTCATCAAATATCAACACAAGGTGTTTTTGATATACTGGATGATTTTTGTTTCTTTTTACAAATTCACTTAATTTTTGAATTGTTGTTACTATTATTTTTGATGTTGTATCTTCTAATTGCTTTTGAAGTACTTTTGTACTTCTGTTTCCGTTTGCTGCTCCTTTTTGGAATCTATCATATTCTTTCATTGTTTGATAGTCCAAATCTTTTCTATCTACGACAAATAATACTTTATCAATATATTCTAATTTACTTGCTAATTGTGCAGTTTTAAATGATGTTAATGTTTTTCCAGATCCAGTAGTATGCCAAATATATCCACCTGCTTCAATTGTTCCCATCTTCTTATAATTTGTTGCTACTTGAATTCTATTTAATATTCTTTCTGTTGCAACAATTTGATATGGTCTCATTACAAGTAGTAATTCTTCTGATGTAAATACACAATATTTTGTTAATATATTTAAAATTGTATGTTTAGCAAAAAATGTTCTTGTAAAATCGACTAAATCAGATATTACTTTATTATTGCTATCAGCCCAATATGATGTAAATTCAAAACTATTGCTTGTTTTTTTACTTTTATTTCTTGTTGATGTTTGTTCTTTTATATGGCTTTCTCTTGTTGTATTTGAATAATATTTTGTACTTGTACCATTTGAAATTACAAATATTTGAATATACTCATATAATCCACTTCCTGCCCAGAAACTATCTCTTTGATATCTGTTTATTTGATTAAATGCTTCTTTTAGTGCTACTCCTCTTCTTTTTAATTCTATATGTACTAAAGGAAGTCCATTTACTAATATTGTAACATCATATCTATTGTCATAATTTCCAGTATTTTCTACATATTGATTAATAACTTGTAATCTATTATTATGAATACATTTTTTATCTATTAGAGTTATGTTTTTACTTGTTCCATCATCTCTTTTTAAAACTTGAATATTATCTTCTTGTATTTTTCTAGTCTTTTCAACTATTCCATCATTGTTATTTGCAATAGAATCATTGAAAAATCTGTCCCATTCGCTATCTGTAAATTTGTAATCATTTACTATTTCAAGTTGTGTACGAAGATTTTTTATTAAAGATTCTGAATTGTGAATCTCTAAATAGTCATATCCTTGTTCTGTAAGCATTCTTATAAATTCATTTTCTAGTGCTTGCTCACTTTGATAGCTGTCTGATTTTCTTTTTACTGGTTCATATTCTGTTACTACTGTTGAATCGTTCATTTCCATTACTACGTTATATTTATTCATTTACTTTTAACTCCTTAAATGTTAATAGCTTGTCTCTATAATATTCGTATTGTTTCTGTCTTGCTTCTATTTCAGCTGGTAGACCTTCTGAAATGTCATTACATAATTTTTCAAATCTTTCTAATATATTCATAATTTCTTTTTGTTTTTCATCATTTGGAAAAGGTACTAAAAAATCATTTAACTGTTGTAAATTTAAATTAGGTTGTGCTGAACCTTTAATACATTTTTTTATGTACTTTTTCATAAAACTAGATTTTAATATAAATTTTATATAATGGACATTTATGTCATCTTTTAAACGAATTATTGCCAATGCTTGATTTGTATTAGCAGGCAATAATTCTTTTTTTACTATTGCCATTTTTCCAATTGTCGCACCAGCAATAGTAAATAAAATATCATTTTCTTCTAATATGGATCTTTTTAAAAATCCATTATGTGTTTCTTTATCAACAAACGATAATTTATTTTTGTTTATATTCATTCCATCAAATGCTTCTGTTTTTATAAAATTTATTCCTTTATCAGCAAATCTTTTAGGTGTAGTTCCTTTAGTTATAGTTTTTGTAATATCTCCTAATCTAACATAATTTTCTTCACAATTTTCATTTAATAACTTTTCACTATAATACTCATATTGTTTTTGTCTAGCTTTCAGCTCTGCTGAAAGCTCTGCTGAAAGCAATGTGAAATCGTCCAATATATGGACAATTTCGCATTGTACCTCCAACGGAGGTACAGCAACTCTTATTTTTGCCATTACATTACTCATAAGTTTAGGATTCCCCATTCCAGCATTGACATATTTAGGGGCTTCAATAGATAAAACATAATATAAAAATTTGGGGATCATTATTTTACTTTTTATCTCTAACAATCCGCATACATTTGTTACACTAAATTTTCCTTTCCTGTAAAAAACTGAGCCTGCATTAGCGCCATCTGTTGTCCACGTTAAATATTCACCATCAAAATCATATGTTGAAATTTTACCAAGCTCACCATTGTTCTCTGTTTGAGAAGAATATACAGGATATTCTCCAGCATTAGACTTAATAAAATCTTTAGACATAACTTTTCCTCTAGAAATTTTACAAAGTTCTTGAATATTTTTATATTTAACTCCATTAGGACATAGTTTTTCTATTAAATTATGAATTTTTTGCATTTGATACATTCCTTCCTTGTTCTTCAGTTATAACATAATATAATGTATGTATTAAATATAGCCAATCACTTAAACGGATTGCAACTGTTTCATATTTATTATTCTTTTTATCATATGGATAACGAAAAATCTCATTTTTTCCTTGCATAAATTCTACAGCTCTAGAAATCATTTTTTCATTTATTCCATATTTCTCCCAGTTATACATTTCCTTTATTTTATCATAAGTATCTCTTAAATTGTGGCTTTCCTTTACATCTAAGGCTTTTATTTTGCATAATCCTTTTAAACATAGTTCAAGTGCTTGCATCACACAAAATAGAAAACCTAAAATATTATACAAATTATCATTACTACCTATATTATTTCTTAAATTTGTTGCTATAATTTCAGACATATTTATATAACACTTTATACATACATTCCAATCTCCCACATTTTGTGTTCTTGGATTCCATATAAACCAATCATCTGATAATGGATTGCAAACTGGATTTTTATTTTTCCAACTGGTATCATATAACATAATTTTCTATTCCTCTATCTCTCCAATAATCTTCTTTATTTCTTCACGAAGTACATTTTCTCTTGCAACTATCTCATCTATTTCCTTATTCAAAACATCAATATCAATTTTTTCTCTTGTGTCTTCTTTTTCAACATAAGTAGAAACAGACAAATTGTAATCGTTTTCTCCTATTTCCTTATTTGAAACTAATCTTGATACATAATCAACATCTTTTCTATCTGTAAAAATTTTCACAACATTTTCTATATTTTCGTCTGTCAATTTATTATTGTTTGTAACTTTTACACATTCTTTTGTTGCATCTATAAATAATGTACTATTATCTTTTTTACTTTTCTTTAAAACCATGATGCATGTTGCTATTGATGTTCCAAAGAATAAATTGTCTGGTAATTGTATAATGCAATCAACAAAGTTATTATCAATTAAATATTTTCTTATTTTTTGTTCTGCTCCACCTCTATATAAAATACCTGGGAAGCAAACTATTGATGCTGTTCCATTTGTTGCAAGCCACGAAAGCGAATGCATTATAAATGCAAAATCTGCTTTTGATTTTGGTGCTAGTACACCTGCTGGTGAATAACGTGGGTCATTTATAAGTACTGCGTTATCATCTCCAGCCCATTTTATAGAATATGGTGGATTTGAAACTATAACTTCAAATGGCTCATCATCCCAATGTTGAGGAGAAACTAATGTATCTTCACATGCTATATCAAATTTATCATAATCTATATCATGTAAAAACATATTTATTCTGCAAAGGTTATATGTAGTTAAATTTATTTCTTGACCATAAAATCCGTTTCTTACATTATCTTTTCCTAATATTTTTGCAGATTTTAATAATAAAGAACCAGATCCACAAGCTGGATCATATACTTTATTAACTGATGTTTTTCCAACAATCGCTAATCTTGTTAATAATTCACTTACTTCTTGAGGTGTATAAAATTCTCCTCCTGATTTTCCGGCATTAGATGCATACATTGACATCAAAAATTCATAAGCATCTCCAAAAGCATCTATTGAGTTATCTTTATAATTTCCAAGTGGAATATTGGCGATTCCTTCTAATATTTTTACCAATTTATCATTTCTTTTTGCAACAGTTGCTCCTAATTTATTACTATTAACATCAATATCATCAAATAAGCCTGCAAAGTCTTCTTCACTTTCTGCTCCCTTTGCTGAGTTTTCAATATTATTAAAGATTCTTTCTAATGTTTCATTTAAATTTTCATCATCTTTAGCTTTTTTACATACATTATCAAATAATTCTGATGGTAATATAAAGAAACCTTTTTCATTTACCATTTCTTTTCTAATTGTTTCTGCTTCTTTATCTGTTAATTTTGCATAGTCAAAGTTAACATCTCCTGCTTTTCTTTCGCCTTCGTTTATATAATTTGTTATATTTTCTGATATGTATCTATAAAACATTATTCCTAATATGTATTGTTTGAAATCCCAACCATCAACTGATCCTCTTAAATCATCTGCTATTGACCATATTGCTTTGTGCAATTCTTCTCTTTCTCTTATATTTCTGTTTTCCATAAGCTTCCTCCGTTACATCTAATTATCCTATTTATTTTATATCACATAATCCAATTTTTAACAATAAAAATCCCAATATTTTAAGCTATTTTGTCGAAAAAGTTTTTTATAATTTCTAATATTTTTTCACCACTTATTTTGTAACTCATTAATTACATTCCATACCTTTCCTATTTCCTGTTTCTCTTCACTTAAATCAACAGTATGAATTATCCCACTATTCGCCAAATATGTTAATTGATTTATATTATTTCCTATTCTTCTAAGCTCTGATACAACTTCATTTAATCCATCAACTATAACTATCTCTTTATCTAAGCCTTGTTTAATCAAATATTCTGATAAACTAAGTTTAGCAACTTCGCTTTTTTCAATCAATTTTTTCTTCTCTTTTTCACTAACTCTAATTGTTATAATTTTATCCTTCTTCAATTTATCATCTCCATTTCATAAAAGGGTTTGGGACATTCCCAACTATCAAGAACCCTTTGTATACACAAAGGAGAATCTTGCTAAAAAAATTTCTCTTATTTTAGTTCTTTTTACTCCAAAACAATGTAAAAAGAAAAGTGACATTTTTATCTGTCACTAATCATTTCACATCTAAAGTAATTTAGCTTATACTCCAGTTATCTCAACTATTTCGTAGCGATTCCCTAATTAGGGAATCGCTCATTCTATGGTCATCGTCCTTAATTTCAATACCACCACACATTTCATATAATCTTGAAATTATTGAATCTACAATACTATAATTTTTATTTATACATAATCTTTCTCTTAATTGATTTCTGTTATAATTTGTGGTTATAACAATCGGCAAATAATTATTATATCTATTATTCACTATCAAAAATAATTTTTCTAATACCCATTCTGTTGGCTTTTCTTTTCCTAAATCATCAATCACTAAAAGATCGACACTAGAATATAAATTCAAATAGTCTTTATCAGAAACTTCTGAATCGCTATATGAATCTCTAATAAAATCTAACAATTGTATTAAAGTTCCAAATATTACTGATTTTCCGTTCTTAATAATCTCATTTGCAATACATGATGCTAAATAAGTTTTACCTACACCATAAGTTCCTGTTATAAAAAGTCCTTTATTTGTTGTTCCTTTTATCAATTTATCTACATATTTTTTAACATTTTCATAAGCATTTTTATTCTTATTTGTTATTTTATAATTTTCAAATGTGCTATTTAATTGACGTTTTCCTAAATTATTATTTTTAAATAATTTGTTTATTTTACTTAAATTGATTTTTCTTATTTTGTCTTTTTCAATGTATTCATCGTATTGTTGCCAAATCTTACTAGCTTCATTACAGGTACATCTTTCGTATGCTGTTGCTATATCTTTATAAACAATATTGACATATAGTGCAGTATAATCATTTATATGTAATAACTTTCCACAGAATTTGCACTGTTTGTGCATTTTATTATCAGTATCTAAAACTATGTCAGAAATCAATTGTTTTGAATCCACTACCATTTTCACCTGCCTTTATATCATCTTCTAATCTATTATTTTCTATTTTATTCTCTTCTGTTATATTTTCTTCTTCCACATTACTTGACGTTTGCGTAACGTTACTTTCTTCTTTTTTCTTATCTCTAAATCTTTTTTGTCTTGTTCTATTTTGTTCTAAAATTTTCTCATATTTATCAATACTTTGATACTTATACCAGTTTTTAATTATATATGTATTTTCCTTATATATTAGCATTTCTAAATGGATTAATTTGTTCAATATATTTTCCATTTTTGCATCCGTTTTGTGAATGATTGTTGCAAGTTCATGCACTGTCATCGGATTATTTTCTGAAATCATTAACTTTCCTTCTTGCATACATTGTCCCGCTATTGTTAATAATTGAATCCATACTCTAAAAAATGTGTCCCCATCACGTTCTTTGAGTAATATTTTGATTTTTGGATTTGCAAATATATCTGTAAACACTTTAATCCATTGCATGTTTTCCCTCCTTTACTTTTTTAATGATTCTTGTTCTTTATTATTTAAGTATTCATCTAGTGCTTGTACTCTAAATAATACTCTTCCACCAACTCTTGCACATGGTATTTGTTTTCTTCTTACTAATTGGTTTACTAACCAATATGATATTCCTAAATACTCTGCTGTTTCTTTCATTGTTAGTGTTTTTCGTTCTACTTTTGGCAATTCTGGCATATAATCACCTCTCTTTTTCTTAAATTCTTTATGCAAAAATATGTATAAATATTTAATTTTATATATTCTTGCATTTACATTTGTATAATTTAGTTAACTAATTATTATTTATTATTTTAGATGTTTTATTTGCTCTAAAAAACCGTACAGATAATAATTCTAAAATTTATTTCTATTGTATGGCTATTTCTTTATTTTTTAATTTGTAAAAAAATTTATGATTTTTGTCACATTTTCTATTTTTATTTCGCCTATTTATATAGAAAGACTAATAATTTAAAATTTTTTAAATTTTTTTACAATTTTGGTCAGGTTTTTCACTTTTTTTCGCCTATGTGTATAGAAGGATTAAAATTTTTTAAAAATTTTTATAATTTTTGGTATATTTTCCAATATTATTTCGCCTATTTGCATATAGGAATATTAAAATTTTAAAATTCTTTATAAATTTTGTGAGATTTTTTATTTTTATTTCGCCTATTATATGTGAAGGCATAAAAATTAATTTTTTTAAATTTTTTGATAGGTTTTTCCATTTTTCTTCGCCTATTATGTATGAAAGTATAAAAAATTAATTTTTTTAAAATTTTTGGGAATTTTAATACTTTCATTTCGCCTTTTATATAGAAAGGTTATAAATTTAATACAAGTTCAAGGAGGAAAATTATGAATTATGAATTAGAAATAGCATTTGACTTCAAAAATTCAAAAGAGTATTTTGTAAGATACGAACCAATAGAACTAACAGACTCAGAAAAAATACCAGAAAAACTAAAGAATAAAAAATTATATGTTTTTGAAAAAGTTAAACCTAAAGCAAAAAATATCGGAACATTTCTGCTTGAATTTCTAAATTTAGATTTTACAAATGCTTTACATTTGAACTATTTTTTAGTGCATTATTTTCTTGTTAATTTCATTGCTAGTAAAAAGAATTATCTAAATTTTGAATATTATAAAAGTATTGATTTAACATCTGAAATTATGGATAATCCAAAAATAATATTAACAGAAGATGAATTTATTGATTATGCTGAAGGGACGAAATTACTTTATTTTAGTTTTATTGAATCCGCTCAATTTGTTTTTAGGAATATTGCAGATAAAGTATATTTTAAGACATTGTTTGAATCGTCTACTGAAGAAGATTCAGATTATGAAAGTCTAAAGATTTTGAAAGATAATGAAACATATGAATCAATTTTAGATAATATATCTGAAAATTTTAAAGATATAAAAATGAACTTTGACTTAGATTCTTTCTTTTTAGGTTCTAACACTAATAAGTCAAAAGATAATATTAGGTATTACTATTCTTCTAATGACTTTACTTGTCTTTTGTTTATTTGTATGAAAGAATTTATGAATTATAAAAATAGTTTTAGGATTATAAAATGTAAAAATTGTAATAACTATTTTATTCCTAAAACTGCACATAAAACATTGTATTGTGCTAATATTTTTAAAGATGGTCTAACTTGTAAGGAATTTGCTGATAAGGTTTCTTCTAGTAGAACATATGCTAATGATCCTATTTGTAAAAAGTATAGAAATAGATATAAAAATTTGAGTAAACAGGCTTCTATTAGTAATAATCCTGAGGTATTAGCTCTTTATGAAAGATATAAAGTTGATGGTACTGTGATGCTTGATAAATATAAACATGATGAAATTAGTGGTAGTGATTTTGAGAAGTGGATTGATGGGATGAAAATAAGAAAGTAAGAAAATGAATAGAGTTTAAAGTGCAATTTTTGCACTTTAAGCTTGTGTGAATTGCACTTTATTATCCCATATCCAACTCGTAACCCATATCTAACTTTTGTATTTCTTATAATTTCATTTGTTCTAAATTTACTAATTCATTTTTCCTAAAAGTCATTTTCAATAAGCATGGAGAATTTATAGCCAACTCCTTTTCCTTGTATTCAAGATTTAATCTTTTGTTTACTTTGCAAAAACTTAACAAATAGAATTTTATTGTTCCACCATGACTTATAACAGCTATTCTCTTTCCTTTATATTTCTCAAGTATTTCATTAAAAAAATCATTCATCCTTTTATTAGTATCATTTGCGCTTTCACCATCGCGAGTTTTAAATTCTGGAAAGGCTAATTGTTCACGAGATGGATCTCTGGTTTCTTTATTATTCATAAATTTTGCTAAATCATCCATATTTCCAAGTTTTCTCTCACTCAATCTTTTATCTATGTTATATTGTAAATTATTCTTATATGCTATATATTTTGCAGTAGCTTTTGCTCTTGTATAGTTGCTTGTCCAAATAACATCAAGATTTTGTAATTCTGTATTTTCGCTTAATTTCTTAGATTGCTCTTCTCCTTTTATAGACAATATTTCTTTTTCATTAATCATTTGAGAATTTTCATTTGTGTTTCTAATCCCATTTTCCTCAACTGTTTCAGCATGTCTAATTAAATAAATAACGGTATCATTCATTTTAAATAACTTTCTCCTCTTTTTTATATTATATATTTTTTTATTTGTAAAATATTACTAAAGTTCAAATTTGTATAAAGTTTCACCTGTTTTTAATTTTTTTATAAAAATTGCTCCAAACTTTTCATAATAATTTTTTAAATCTGTTTTTAGATATATTGTTGTAAATCCTCTATTTTTTGCCTCTTTTAATATGGCATCATTTAATATTCTAGAATATCCTTTTTTTCTATATTCTTTTTTTACATACATTGTAGCATACCACGGCCTTAGTTCTTTTTCTTCTTCACAATCTTTTGGAAATATAGATATAAATCCTATCAACTTATTATTATCTACTAAAATTAACTTGCAAAAAAAATCATCATTAAATGCATTATAAATTTTCTCTTTTTTTCTTTCTATTCTACATTTTCTATTTTCTTCTTTATTGTGTGCCCATTCATCATATTCTAATTTTGCAACTTCATCTAAATATTCTAATTTATTTTTTATATTATATATTTGCATATTTTTTCTCCATATTACGTATATAATTATCAGCCTCATCTCTAGATTTAAAAATAAATATACTATGATTCATTTTATATTTATCCAATAACTTATAAATTTGTGGCAACTTTTCGTTAGTAAAATTAATAATGCATTGTTTAAAATTTTCATCTAGTTTCTCTTCTACCCAAGGCAAATCGTCTCTTTTTTGGCCGATTCGTGATTTTGCACCTTCAAGGCAAACTTGAGTTGGAAAATCCAACAAAAATATAGTATCACATTCATTTATTCTTAATTCTAATGTTTTTTGATAATTTCCATCTATAATCCATTTATCCGTTTTAAAGATTTCTTTTAATTTTTCTTCTAGCTCTTCTTTTGTAATATGTGTACCATCTTTTTTATGATATAGCATATCTATGTGATATAATGGTAATTTAGTAATATTTTTTAACTTTTTAGAAAATGAACTTTTTCCGGCACCAGGACTTCCAATAACAATTATTTTTTTCATTTTTTTCTCCTTCATTTACTATTTATATTTAACATTATAACATATTTTTTAATTTAATCTATATTTCCCCTACATTTTCCGATTTTTCCACTCATATCCCCTGTCGGGTTTTGTTTTCCAATCGAAAAATGTTACAATAAAAACATAGTAATACAAACAATTACTAAAAACAACAGAAAGGAGGCAAAAAAGTGACAGGTAGTATTGAAAAGCGAGGAAAAAACAGTTACAGGCTATTAGTATTTAAAGGATATGATCTAGATGGCAGACCAATAAGACATCAAAAAACAATACACTGCAAGAAAAAATCAGAAGCACAAATAGAACTTGCAAAATTTCTAACAGAAGTAGAAAGTGGACTAATAGTAGACGGAAACATCCCAACATTTGCACAATATGTGGAAATATGGACAAAAGATTATGCATTAAAAGAACTAGCACCATCAACTTACTACAGATACAAACGCATGCTAGAAACAAGGATTACTCCATATTTTGGACATTATAAACTAAATAAAATCAAGCCAACAGACATAATTAGATTTTATGATTTGCTTGAAGAAGATACTCAAATTGTTAGAAGAAAAAACAATAATGGTAAGAAAACAAGAAAGCCATTATCTCAAAAGACAATATTAGAACATCATCGTTTGCTATCAGCAATGCTTCATAAAGCAGTATATTTGCAACTTATTGTAAGCAATCCTGCTGAACGTGTTCAACCACCAAAAACATCTAAACCGTTAAGACGTCATTATGATGAAGATCAGACTAAAATTCTTGTTGATAATTTGCAAAAGTTAAAAGGCAATCAAATTAAATATCGTACTGCAATTTTACTTGATATTTTTACTGGTGCAAGGCTTGGTGAACTTGTTGGACTTGAATGGAGTGATATTGATTTTAAAAATGGTATTATTAATATTAATAAGTCTAGTCAATATCTTTCTGAAAAAGGAGTTTTTACTAAGGCACCTAAAACAGAAAGTTCAATAAGAGATGTTGCAATACCTGATTTTATCGTTTCTTTACTTGAGGAATATAAGTTATGGTATGATGAACAAAAATCAATTGTAGGCGATTTCTGGCACGAATCTAATAGGTTATTTGTTCAAGATGATGGTAAACCTATTCATCCATCTACAATTAGCAAATGGTTTGAACAGTTTGTTAAAAAGATTGGATTGCCTGTAATTAATTTTCATGGTTTAAGACATACAAATGCAACTCTTCTTATTTCTCAACAAGTTGATGTTGCAACAGTATCTGCAAGGCTTGGTCATGCACGAATTACTACTACATACAATTTCTATGTTCACCCACTAAAATGTCATGATAGGACTGCTGGAAATGTATTAGAGAATTTGTTGATTTCAAGCAATGCAAATTAGAAATTCAATATTATCTAAAAATCTTTTTTGTAACTCTCATATTTATATTTTTTTGATTTACTTTGTTGCAAAAATGACTTTAAGAATTTTTATGAAATGAGCTTTTCTTAGAGGTTCTATGTCAATTGGGAAGTCGATCCCCAATTTGACATAATAGTACTATTTTAAAGCATTATAGCAACCAATTTGAAGGCAACAAAAAATCGCCACAACCACTCAAGCTGTAACGATTAAATCAAAATTGTAAAGCAAAATTATTTCAAACTCGCCTTAGAGTTATGAGGGCTAGTTGAGAGGTTTATGTAATTTAGTGAAATCAAGGGTTTTAGCTGATTTATCAATGAAAATTGGGGAAATATTTTTTGGAACATTTGTGTGATTTTTGTACTTTTTTGAGAATTTTTTCCCCAACTTTTCCCCAATTATTTTTAACAAATATTGGAAGCAAAATGGGAAACCTGAAAATAAAATTTGGAGGTTTTGATTATGAAAGAAATAACTTATCATAAAGAAGGAGATTATTTGATTCCTGATTTAATTATGGATAATCCTTGCGAGAATTATCATATTGAAAAATATGGCAGATTAAGGTTAAATTATATTAAAAATTATAAAAGAGGCTTATATACTGAATTAATGATAAATGGAACACTATCTAAACATCTTGCTGATATTGAAAATGCGGCTAATGAAAGAATTGGTTTAATAGTTAAACAACTAGCTGAGGCAGAAAATATAAATGAAGATATAAAGAGTTGCGATCAACTTGCTTGGGTTCAAGCTATGAATAACATTAAAAATTGTGCTGAAGAAATTGCTTATAATGAGATTATTTATGTGTAGGAGGATTTGAGATATGAGTTTTAGAGAAGTTAATGATGATATTTTAAAAGACATTTGGGAATATAGAGACCAAACTGAATTTGCATATATGACTAAAGAAGATAAAAAACATATGATTTATTTTGATGAGATTACAGAAAAAATTTTAAACAGCATTCCTAAACAAAATAGGAAATTTGTTAGACAACAGCTTAACAAACTTGATGATAATTTTTCTGATTATGTGTGCTATTGGAGCAAGAAATATTATAGAAATGGATTTGTTGATGGTGTGCAGATGATTATGGGATGTTTTGATAAATAATAAAAAAGTCCGATTATTCGGACTTTTTTACTTAATTGGAACCTCTATATGTTTTTTTGCTATACAAGTATGATTTTTTATAATGTAACATTCAACATAATGATTTCCTGCAAAATTAGATGTTTCGTGATTTGTTAAATTTTGTTTTGATTTGAATATTTGCCCCCTTATACAATTATTTTTTTGTGCTAAAACTCCTTCATTTTTAACTTTCCAAAGAACTTCATAATTATTTGGAGCATTAGTGTTTTTTATAAAAAAATCTAAAGAACAACCAATTTCAACTTTTTCATTTTTATTTAACATGTCAGATAAATATTGGACTTGTCCATCCTTATTAGTTACTTTACAATCTATCTCAACGAAGCAAGTTGTAGGTTGCGTCGGATACATATTCTCAATAAATTCTTCTGTATCATCATATTCGTACATACTTTTAGAATAATTATATGTTATTGCCAAGCTACTTGCTGATTCATTTAAACTTGTATTCCAGTAATCATGCTTAAAAAATTTATACCATGCATCTTTTGCTTGTTTTTCTGTACAATCTGTCTCAAACAATACATCTAATTCTGATATATAAGTTTTTAATCTATTATATAGATTTTCTAATTTAGTTCTATCTTCTTCTACTAATAATAAACTTTGTGAACTATCAGTAGGATTATATACTTCTTTATTATATGCCAATCTATCTCTTATTTCACATATTGTATAATAAAACATTTCATCAATTCTAGAATAATTTTGTATTTTTTCATCACATAGTACCGTTTGTATTAAACCACCTGGCATACTCCATGATTCACGTGATTTACAAAATGTTTTACTTAATCTTATTGCCTGTCTTAATTTTTCGCCATTTATTCGTATTTCTTCCTTAAACCAATTATTTATTGCTCTTGGATCTCTTGGTCTCCATTCACTTCCTGCATGTTCATATTTATAACCGTCATCATCTTCATTCTTTATTCTCTTATAAATTGCAAAATCAATATGATAATTATCAACATATTCTATCCTTACACAATTAGTTTTTGCTTCTGGTTCATTTTTAAAATTAGAACATTTCCTCTTTAATGCATCCACTATTATGTTTTTTATTGCTATAGGCCCTATCTCTCCAATATTAGTATCATCAAAAACTATCGCTACATCTATATCATAATCATTTTTATCATTTTGAATTACCGTAGACATTGCCACACTACCTTGTTCAATAGTCTCAGCAATTTTATAATCTGTATTATTTTCCTCGTTATATTCTTTTAATCCTTCTTTTAATCTATCTAGATTTATTTTTTTCTTTTCTCTTAAATTGGTAGTTTCATCTTGTGGTAGTACAACTTCATTATAATAAAACTTTTTCATCTCTTTTTCTAGATCATACATTTTTTTCTATATTCTCCTTTTCAATGACAATCAGTTTTCCTTTTTCTCTTCCATTAATCTTAATTCCCCATGGGTATTTAACTTCGTTTTGCGCTTCAAATTGATATATAATCATTTGAGGCAGTCTAGTATCATCTATACTCCTTTTTCCCATTTCTATTGCTAAGCAGCTTTGGCTAGAACAAACAATATGTACATTTTCTATTTTTCCAAACATCTCAAATATATTTTGAATAGTATCAAAAATTATATTAGTATATTCAACTAACTGTTTTTGGCTTTTTATTGCATTGTCACAAGGATGCTCAATTCCGATATTCACTATATTGCACTTTTCATTGAATTGAATTAGTTGTTCATTTGTTATTTGAGAGGTTATTGAAATAGCAATTACTACATCTTTCTTATTTTTATCTAAATCTTTTATTTCTTGCTTTACTTTTAATTTAGGATATATATTTAATTTCTTATCTTTTAATTTATAATAAGTATGCTTTTCTTTTTTATCAAATTCATAATATTCATCAAATTTTTGTCTTCCTAAAAAAGTTCCTGCATACATTATAAACGGAATAGGTGCAATTCCTGTATATCCTTTTTTACCAGATTCACTTAAATTTTTGAACGCTTTAACATCTTCTTGTATTTTTCCTATAATACATTGATAACTTTCATTGTCAAGATTGTCTTTAAATAATCTATTATAGATATCTATAATATTTATTTCATATTCTCTAATATTCTTACTTAAATCTTTATTTTTTTCTATATATTCATCAAGATTTCTTTTGAAATAACCATTTATATTAAGTATTTTTACTTTTTTTCTTTTATAACAAGTTAGCCATATTGAGATTATTATTAATATAATTCCTAAAATAAAATATTGCCATTTGAAATCTTGTGTCATTTCAAATGCATATTCTCTATTCTTTGTAATAGCAATGCATTTCAACATCCAATCTAATTTATCTCCACCTGCATTTAATATTAATGTAGATCCCAATGTAAAAAAAGCAATATTTGAGATATTTTCATCTTTTTTCTTAAAAATTTTCCATAACATTAACAAAGCAAAAATAATTATTATAATACCTATTATCCAATATGCCATTTTTTTATTTCTCCTTTTCCTTTTTTATATCATATTCAAATTAAAATTTTTGTCGAATCTTGTAATATTATTATATTTTATACTATATTTTGTCTTATCACATCTTTTACTTTATATAATACAATAAATAATGCTATAACAAATACCACATATATTGATATTACTAAATTAATATCTTGAAACCATTGGCATAGTTTAATTAGTACTTGTACATTTATACAATAAAAAAACATATATCCAATGCTCCCTAAAGTTTTATTACTTCTACTTTTGTAAAAAACTCCGCACATTGTAAATGCAATTTTATTTAAAACAGCACTTCCAAACAATGAAAAAATAAAGATTGCAGCTAATTGATTATCCATTATGTATTCAAATGGATTAGAAAATGCTTGTTCTCTTAAACTACTATTAAATATTCTTACAATGTCATACATGTAATTCTCCTTTCCAAACAAAAAAGCAAAATATCTAGTAAAAAACTAAAATATTTTGCTTTTGCTTACTTATTTAATTATATTTAAATTCATAGCATATTCAAATGATATCTCATCAAATTTTTTAGTTTTTTTCCACCCTTCCTCTTCATGTGACATATTTGAAATATCTGTCACGTTTTTATTCTTTAGTAATTTAATTATTTTGTTAATTATTTCGATTTCGCTTTCTTTTAATTTACTCAAATCAAAATTTTTGTTACTTGTTATAATAGTTCTCGTACCATTTTCATCTTCATAATCATTTCTTATATATTTATCATCTAGCAAAGAAATTTCTTTATATCTTTGATCTATTATAGTAGGACCATATTGTTGTTTTTGGTATGTTAATCCAGTAATTGAAACTCCTCTTTGATTAAATGATAATATGTCTATAAACCATAAATATTTATTAAGACTTGTAATTGTTAAATTACTTACTTTGCTAGAAATATAAGATATAATATTTTCTACTAGTTCTAAGTCAAATAGTTTATACCCATTAAAAATGTTTGGTTTTAATTCTAAAGAATTATTTATAACCCTTCTATACATATCTTGAATGTCATCTTTACTTATTTCATTTTCTAAATTTGTTGAAACTATTTTTTTATATGTTTTTTCATTAATACTACCATTTTTATATGCTTCTTTTACTTTTTCTATAAATTTACTATCATTATCAATTAATAATTTTATATAGTCACTTTGTGATTTTGTTGGTACTCCACCTCTTTCATATCTATTGATAGTCATTTTACCAAACCCAAGAATAGCAGTTAATTCTCTTTGTGATATATCATATTTTTCTCTTAAATTAACTATATCTTGTGGTTTTATAATGTTTGCTTTTTCTCTATATAGTTCATATATTCTTTTGTTGTTTTTTTCTTCGATTTCATTTACATATAAGTCTTGATGGCATTCTTTACATACAGCTACATTTTCATAGGTATTTATTTCTATTCCTCTAAATTCTTTTAGGTCCCTTTTTTCTATTTTATAATCTACTTCTTTTTTACAATATGGACAATATTCTCTCATTTTAATTCACCTCATCATCATATTTACCAAATTCATGTACTGACAAACAAACTGATTTCTCTATACTCTCTACTCTAACCTTAATATACAGCTTAGTGTCTTCAAATAAAGGATTAAATTTAAATATCCACCCCTCATATTGTGGATCTCTATCTTTTTCTGGACCCGCAAAACAGTCTTCTACTGTAAGTCCTCTTATAATATCTTTAACGTCTTCATCGTTTAAGCCATATTCTCTCATAAACTCTATATTTTTTGGTCTTCTTCTTATTATAAACTTATCACCATTATTGTCACTATCTACAATTCTTTTGATTCTTAGCAAATATTGACTTTGTATATTACCTCCTATTGTATTCATTATATGCCATCTCCTCCTTAAATGCCACTTTTTGATGGCACTTTTATTTTACCATGGTTATAGAAATAAGTCAATACATTTTATTAAAATTTATATCTATTCAAAAATACTTTTAAATTCTAATGGAACAATATCCTCATATAACAAAACAAATTGTGAATTAACTTGTCTATAATCATGATAATGCCCAAAATACCATTTTTTATATTCACATTTTTCCATAATCTTTTGAAAATAGTCTGTTAAATAATCTTTTTTATATGTTCCATTACCAAGTATCGTTTGAATACTTGTTGGACAACAATGTGTAATAATATAGTCAACTTTATAATTCACTTTTTCTAAATTATTCATACCGTTTTGCATTTCTTCTTTAGTTGGTAATTCCAAATCCCACCATGAAAAATCTCTTATTCTAAAATATGCTCCTCTTTTTCGATATTCATATATTCTTTCTTCTTCATCTAAATTTAATATTCCATCTTGAATATCATGAGATTTAGCACCGCCAAATGTAAATATCTTTTTGCCATCTATATCAAATATTTCACCTCGCATTAAATGCAAAACTGAATCTCTAATTTTATGTACTTTTCCACCATGCCATTCTTCTACTGGATAATCATTATATAATCTTGTAAAATTTTCGTGATTTCCATCTACAAATAATGTGGTAAATTTTTTATTATTTAACCAATCTAATGCTTCTTTTTCTCTGCTACTTTCTTCTTCAAATGTCCACACACCTCCAAAATCTCCACATATTATTACATAATCATTTTTAGTCATCTCAGATTGTATTGGAAATTGATCTTCAGTAAATCTTGTGAAATCTGAATGGGTATCTCCTGTTATATAAATCATAGCTATATCATCTCCATATTAAATATCTACTATTAAAAATAATCTTCTAAATATTCTCTTACTTTAATATCTATTTTATATTTTTTATATACTTCTATTTCTGAATTAATATAATCTTTATGCTCCAAATAATCTAATCTACTAATAGAATTATTTAAATCATTTAAGAAATCTATTTTTTTATCAATCAATGGTACTTCACTTCCAGACCAAGATGAAAAACTAGAAAACAATGGTATCTTTTTAAAATCATCAATTGATTTATTATACTTTAAAAATTCCAATATAAATTCTTTCTTTTGATTTGAAAATGTATTGCATATAACATTAAAAATACTGTGCATCTTTTCAATATCAGTATAATTCTCTTTGATGTATTCTTCAATCCATTCCTGTTTTCTTAATAATACTTCTTCTTTTTCTCCATGTTCACTAGAAAACACCTTTTCAATTTCAAAATAATAAAAATTTTGTTTTTCTATTTCTTCAAAAGCCATTTTTATATAACTTTGATAATCAGCTGTTTTCCAAATTTCATTAAATATATTATCTAATTCTAAAGAACGTCTCTGGAATTCTTTCATATTATCAACAATTTTATAAATAAACTTATTATCTTTCTTTAAGATTTCTATTCCTAGCTTTCCTTTATTGTCTATAGAATTATATGAGCCTAAAATATACAAGTCTTCTAAAATATCTATATTGTTAAATGATTCGATAATAAACTTTATTTCTTCTTCCTCAAAACTAGACCAATAATTGAAGAAATCGCTTATTACATATGTTTTTTTATTATAATTATTCAATAATTGCAAACAATACTCTTCTAAAACGCCTTTTTTAGCTTGTTCATATTTTATTAAAGTTTTTATATCTAAAATATAAACTTGTTCATTATCTTTTTGCATATTTAATAAATGAAATACTTCTGATATATCTTTATCTGTTATTATATTTATATTTTTATAATACCCCTTTAAATAGCAATATTTTTTATCGTCAGTACTAGACATTAATATTTTTAGAACATCTTCATAACTATATTTATTTAAAATTTTACTTATTAAAAAATCTGGATAACTTAAAAAAGGGGCATTATAATTTATATATTCTTCAAATATTTTTAAAAAGTATTCTTCTTTTTCTTCTAAAATATAATCAAATATATCCAAAATTGATGTGGTTAAATTATAATTATTTAAACCTTTTTCACTTTTTTCTACATTAGAACAGATAGAGAACAATTTTGAAAAATCAGTTACACTATAATTTTTCACCATATCTTTAACTCTATTTCTTCTTTCTTCTTCAGCTTTTTTCCAGTCTTCTTCTAAATCTCTTTCATATTTTAAAGCATGTATAATTAAATACTCTTTATTTTCCTTGTATTTTTCTAATACTTTTGGGACATCAATATTCGCAATAATACACTTATGTTCAAACTCTTTTAATATTTCGCATTGGATAAAATTAGGCTTGTCCCATTTACAAAAGAAAATTTCTGTTAAAATTTCCATATCTTTTTCAAAAATTCTTTTACTATCTTCATCCGATGGATAAATATCATAATTAATTAATAACTTATCAATCATACTTTTTAGATTATCAATTTTATATAGCTGTTCAATGGCTTTAAACAAATTATATCTAAATTTAAAAACATCCTCATTTGCAGGTAATTGTATTCTTATATAATTCAGCGTTAATTTTTTTCTTGATTGTTTAGTTATATGTCTGTCATGTTCTAAAAAGTTTTCGATTATTTTAATTAATAAATATGATAAGTTATATTTGTATTCATCATCTTTTAATACATTATTCATAAAAATTTCAATAATATTTAATTCACTTTTGTATTTATTATTTAAACTATGTTCGTCTATTCCTAGATTTAATACAAAACCAAAATAAAAATCCATTATCAAATCAGGTCTCTTTTTATAATATTCAATTAATAATTCTATTGCTTCTGAATTAAATTCACCATATTTAAAATTAGATAAAATCTCTATTCTCTTATCATCAATTCTTTGATTATTCTTTTTACCTTTGAAATCAAATTCCTTCAAATCAATTGTTCTTGTTTCTTCATTTATTATTTCATTTCTTATCATTTTTAAAGCTTTAATTCTATCTACATTATAAAAATGATACAAAAACTTTGAATCTGATGAATATGGTTCTTTATTCCAAATATTTTTAATTTCTGAAATTATATAATCTTCAATATCCTTGTCATAAAATATTTCGTATATCATATTTATTGCATTTATAATTTTTATTATTCCATTGGGATATATTTTTTCTATAAAACTTGATAGTGAAACCTTTTTATCTTCTGCCAATACTTTATATACTATATAATTCCCAAAATTTTGATCACATATTTTAGTAGCTTTTCCCTCAAAATAATCAACTAATTCTAATTTGTTAAGCTTTTTTATTGTTTCAAAAAATTCTTCTCTACCTATATCCAGTTTTTCTATTATTTTTATTATATTTTCATCAACAAAACTTACAGGTCCTAAAATAGATATAATAAAAAGACAGTTTATTTCATTTTCTGATAAATTGTTATCACTTATAATAGGATAATAATAACTTTGAAAAATATCATTTACACTATTTAAACTTTTTATTCTTCCTTCTACAACACCTTTAGCAGCAAGAATTGCTAATCTAGGGTTACCATTTGATATTTCTAATATTTTCTCTTGATAATATGGATTTTTAATTGAATAGTTATCTTCAAGTATTGTTTTTATTTGCTTATCATTCATAAGATTAACTGTATAAATCTTTGGTAGATAATACTCTTTTAATTTTCTAAGCACATTTTCTAATACATAATCTCTAACAGTCGCAATTACTTTAATTTTACATATATCTTTTTTATCTTTAACAAAATCCATGAAAGATTTTACTCTAGACATTTCATTAATGTCATCAATAAAAATTAAATAATTTTTACCATTTTCAATATAATCCTTCAAATCATCATATATTTCATTTCCATTATTTTTTATACAAATACAATCCATATCTTTATTATCAGCTATAAATGATTTACAAACTTCAACAGCCAATCTTGTTTTTCCAGCTCCAGCTTTTCCTATTAAAAGAATCATTTCTTCATTGTTTAATATTTCTAATAGTTCTGTTTTTTCATTTCTTTCAATAAAATCAATATTTAATGGAGCATTAATACTATTTTTATCATGTTTTTCTACAAATTCTTCTATATCTAAAAACTGCCCACTATCCACTTTTATATCTAAATATGTTTCAGCTATTGTTTGAAAATTATTTGCTATATCGTATGACAAGTCATCGATACCTATTATTTCTACATTCTTATCTTTGAAAATAGTCTTCAATTCTTCCCTTTGAGAAATACTAATATTATTGGATGTATGACAACATATTACTTTTTCTATTTTATTTTCATCAATATGTGTTTTATCAATATTATATGCATCTGCTATATCATCTTTTAACTTACTAAAAGCTTGATTTTCTACTGCACCATACATTATTAGAATATATTTTCCATTATCTAATTCTACATATGTATCTGGGGTTCCTTTTGTTGTTTTACTTGTTCCAGCTTTTGTTCCTAAACAAGTAATATTAGAAAATTTATACTTCTTATATAAATATTGATCCATTATTTCTTGAAATTGTCCACCATTTAATCTTAATATAGCTTGTTGAATCTTTTCAATTTTTACCATTCTTACCTCCATATGTTTATAAAAAAAGCAAAATACTCTTGTAAAAATACATTCATACCTTGCTTTTCTTTCGTAAATTATTAAATATACTTTTTAAAAGTGTCTCTCATCAATACAGCTAAATCTATTGTCTTATTCATTAACTCATTATAATTACTATGATCATCAAAATTCAAACCTTTTATACTATATAATATTCTTGATGCTTTACTATTGTCTAGCCTTCTCCAATCCAATTTAAATCCTAAATCTTTCTCAATAATATCCTTTTTCTCAAATAATTTATCAAACAATTCTTTATTATCAGTTATATACAATTCAACACCTATTAAAGAATCCTTATTTACCAATGTTATATCAATATGTGCCTCACTTGTACCTATTGCAACATTGTACCAATGATCTGTTGTTGCTTTTCTAATATTAAATGGTTTTCCCCTTTCAATAACAACATTGTTAAATTGATTCCAAAATTCCATTCTTTGAGATTGGGATTTGTTCATACTTTCATCTCTATTGGTAGATTTATTATTCTTTATAAAATCATTAGGTTGTTCTACAACTTGAAACATAGGAGCTGGATCCGATTCTCCTATTCTGTATGCATGGATTTCAATTAAAAAGAAATTAACATTACTATTAGTATTGTTGTTTAGCCATTCAATAGCACTTCTATGTTCTTCTCTAGCCTCTTTTACAATCCACACAATCACTTTTGCATCTAATCCAGAAGCATAAGTAATAATCTTTCCTAAGTGATCATGATTTGAAATTTCAAGCTGATTCTCTATTATAACTTTAATTCCAGTTGTTTCATCTTTAGCAAACAAGTCACATCTATATGAGCCTACATATGTTTCTTTACTAATATCAATTAAAGTTAATCCCAATATTTCATTTAAATTCTCTATATTTTCTTTTTTCGAAAGCCATTCTGAAAAATCATATTGCTCATGCTTCCACAATTCTCTTATATCAACTTCTTTTAATTTTCCTATTCCCATAGTGCATTTCTCCTTCTTATTAATTTACTAACGGACTCTTCTATGCATACATCTCAGCATTTCTATTTATTTCTTCGATATCTTCACGAATTTCTTTAAATGCTCCTATATTATCTTCAAACACTTCAGATACAGCACCCAAAGAACTAAATGGATCTTCAGTAAGTACCTGCAGACTTATTGTCCCATTCTTTATTACATAGTCTATTAGCATTTTTACAAATTGAATTTGTTTACTATTTAATCTATTGTCATTTATATATTTTGAAAATATTGCATTTGCTGTTTCACTATCTAAACCAACAATATTTCTAACAACCTGAATTACATTCTTATTTCCAAATGCTTCAACAAACTCACTATTATTTCCTAACTCCTCAAACATAATTCTTTCAAGATCTTTCTTTTCCGCATCATTTAATTTTTGATTATGTTTTATTTTATAAATAATCAAATTATCTAAATTACCATTCAAAAATTTTGTGACTTTTCTTTTATAATTTGAGTAATCTCCTGTTGGTGTTAATTTTACAGGCTCTCCACCATCTTCTACAGTCAATTTATCTTCAATATCAATACTCCATATCTTTTTAGGTGGATTATCTATAAATTTTATTAATTCTCTTAATTCTTTTCTAGCTCTTTCTATTTCAAAGAAATCAGCTTTTTGCCAATACTCTTCATCTGAAGCAAACATTATTAATTCTTTCTTTTCAACTATTTGAGGAACAGTTCCTAATTTTTTTAAATCTTCTACTAATTCAGACAATAATGATGTTTGTCTTTTAATATTTTTTATTCTCATCCTTCCGATTTGTGCACCATAAACAAGATTATCAAATCTTTTAGCATATTCATCACTATCTTCACTTAAAAATATCGGAATTAATTGTTCTTTTATTTCATCATAAGACACATAATCTATATGATTCCATTTTTCTTTTTGAGAATATCTATCAATATATACAGTTTTTCCCCTAACAACAAAACTTTCTCTATTTAAATTATTAATTCTTGAAACAAATTCATCAACCAATTCTTCTCTGTACTTTTTATAATCTTCTTGTGATTGGTATTCCATACTTTCTAATTCTGTTATCAAATCTAACTTCAAAGTATATATTTTTTCTGTCAATGATACTGTATTACCAGCTTCGATTCCTCTATCATTTTCTTCAAAGAATTCAAAGTTTCTACAACAATCAAATATATAAAATTGTTGTTTATCTAAGCCTTCTCCAAATAAATCCTTGCAAAGTCTTGTCCCTCTACCTATCATTTGCCAAAACTTAATTTTTGATTTTACAGGCTTAAAGAAGACTAAGTTTAATACTTCTGGAACATCTATACCTGTATCTAGCATATCAACAGAAACAGCTATTTGAGGTAACTTCTCAGGGACTTCAAATGTTTCTATTACTGTACTTGCAAAATTAACCTGATTATCTATAACTCTTGCAAATTCCCCATTATATTTTGGATATAAAGAGTCAAACACTCTAACTATTTCTTCAGCATGTTTGTGATTTCTAGCAAAAATAATTGTTTTCCCTAGTTTATCTCCCCCTTCTACCTTAAGTCCTCTTTCCATTAAAGTTTCCAATACTAATTTTATTGTATCTCTATTAAATAACCATGAATTAATTGCTGTAGAACTTATTTCATCAGGTATAATTTCTCCTTCTTCAAATAAGTTCTCGTATTCTTCTTTATCTTCTTCTTTTAGATCACTATATTTAATTCCTCTATCAAGAAATTCTGTATTAGTTTTTATAGTATGGTAATTTACTAAATATCCTTGTTTTACTGCCTCATCATACTCATAAACAAAAGTAGGTACATTGTTTTCTAATTCAAAAAATTTATATGTATTTTTATCTACGTCACTTCTTGGAGTTGCTGTTAGTCCAACTAACAAACCATCAAAATAATCGAATATAGCTTGATATTTTTTATAAATACTTCTATGTGCCTCATCAATTATAATTAAATCAAAATGACCCGCAGTAAATAGTTTATTACCTTCTTTAGATTTAACTGTGTCTATACAATTTATCATTGTTTGATATGTAGAGAACACTATCCTACTATCTTCAGGATCTCCATCTTTTGAAGATAATAAATTGCAACAAGACATATCAGGAAGTAATTTCTTAAAATTCTTTTCTGCTTGTTTTACCAGTTCTGTTCTATCCGCTAAAAATAAAACATTTTGAACCCAATTTTTTCCTGTTAACACATCAACTATAGATATTGCTGTTCTTGTTTTTCCTGTTCCTGTAGCCATAACTAATAGTGCTTTTCTATGTTTTTGCTCAAAAGCTTCACATACATTCTTAATAGCCTCTAATTGATATGGTCTATTAGTTATCTTATCATCTATAAATATATGCTCTAAATTCTCTTTAGATTTTCTTCTATTTATCAACAGTTGTAACTCATTTTGTGTATAAAATCCTGCTACTTTTCTTTCAGGATAATCTAAATCATCCCACATATAAATTTCTTTACCATTTGTATAATAAATAACAGGTCGTTGAGCATATTCTCTTTCTATACAATCAGCATATAATTTAGCTTGTTGTTGTCCATATTTAGCATCTTTGCTTGTTCTTTTTGCTTCAACTACAGCTAAAGGTTTTCCGTTTTCCCCAAATAGCACATAATCTACAAATCCCTTGTCTTGTGTTGGAGTCATATTGCTAACTTCTAATTCTTCTACAATATTCTTTCCAAATTCCCATCCTGCAATTTCTAAATCTAAATCAATAAATCTCTTTCTAGTTTCAAATTCACTAATGTCATCAACTTTGAAATTGTATGATTCTTTCTTACTTGTTCTTTCAGTAGTTAATTTCTTTCTTAATTCTTCATTTTCTCTTAATGTCTTTTCTAGTTCAATATCTTTTTCATATAATTTATTTTCTAGTTCTTCTCTTTCTTCTTTCTTTAAATTATCATTACTTAGATTTGGCAATATAGATTCATCAAAACTAACATCTTCATAATTGGAGTCATAGCAATATGATATCCAATTCATAAAGTCAAATAAATACTTCAAACATATTACAGCCTCATCTCTAGTAACTTTTTTATTACTATGTACTGAAAAATTACCTAATTTAATAATATAAGTTATTTCTTTAAAAATATTCTCATCAATCATATTTTTAAAGTTAATGTCATAAACTAAGGAAGATAAATTATCTTGATATGGAATTGTTAATTCTTGATCATTTGCATATAACCATTTAACAGCCAACTCTAATGCTCTCCTACACATTATTGTACAAGACACATTAGTTACAGCAATGCTTTTCTCAGCCTCGACTGATGCTTCAGCAAATGTCTTAAATATTTCATTTTTTAATATAAAATCAAAATTTGACATATTATCTCCCCCATTTATAAAATATGTTCTTTTGTATTTTCCTAAGCTCTATCTCACTTTCAAATTTCTGTTTATCGATTTGTTTTACAAAGTCAGCAAATTTATTTTGTAATTCTATTGGTGGTACAGAAATAGTTAGTTTTTTTAAATCATTTAAATATATTCCTTTTTGTGCCACACCTTTTGCACCTTTATTTAATTGTCTTACAACATCATCACTTTTTAAAGCTCCAACCAAATATTCAGATTTTATTTCTTCTATAGGTTTTAATACTGCTACACTTCGCTGTAAAGTAATATTTTCTTCATTACTAATAATTGCTGTCCTTCCTACAGTTCCAACTATTGTTAGCAATACATCTCCATTTTTCAAATCAGTTCTTGCATTTTCCTTTTCAAAATCTTCTTTACTTAAATATCTAGCATTTTCATAATTGATTTTGTCATTTACTATATTTTGAGAACTAAGCATCATATAACCAACATTTTCATCAATTCCATTAGGTGGATTATGTGAGCCATCAGTTATTTTTATTGTAATATCTTGTAGTGTTTTTTTCTCAATATTTTTATTTTCAAACATCTCGACAAACTGAGATTTGAAATCTAGCAAATAAACCTTTTATGCGAGTTTCTTACATTGTTTTGATTAACCATTGCATATTGCAAAGTAGTATCTATTTTTCTATGTCCTAATAACACTTGTACTTGTTCTATTGGCATACCTTTATCTATTGCCTTTGTTGCCATCGTTCTTCTAAATTTATGTGGATGAACTCTCTTGATATTAGTTTTCCTTCCTAATTCTCTAAGTCTTATTTCAACCCCACTTATTTTTAATCTATCATAAGGTTTTAGTAAACTAGCAAACAATGCTGAGTTATTATCTATTCTCGTGTTTAAATAATTTTGCAAATGGATTTTTGTTCTTGCATCGAAGTAAACTTCTCTTTCTTTTCCACCTTTTCCTAGTACAACACAAGATCGTTCTTGCATATTAACATCAACTCTATCAAGATTTACAAGTTCTCCAACTCTTACTCCTGTAGAAGATAAAAAATCAATCATTGCTAGATCTCTTATTTCAGTACAAGCATCTCTCATTTCTTCAAGTTCTTCATCTGTATATGTTTCTTTTACTGTTTGAGTTGCTTTTACTTTATGAATTCTCCTAACAGGACTTTTCACTATGTAATCTTCATCTTCAAGCCAAGCAAAAAAACTTGATAAGATTCTTCTTACATTATCTATTGTCACTTTACTACAATTATTTTTTGATTGGTATTCAGATAAATAATTTCTTAAATCTTCTGTTTCAATACAATTTACTTTTTTATTTATCTTTTCTATCATATTATTTATTGTTGTTTCATAATAGTTAAGTGTTCTTTCAGAACATCCTTCTATTCTTTTTGCTGAAATAAATAATTTTGCATAATCTATTGTATCTTCTATTAACTCATCTTTTATATTCGTAATTTCAATATTAAAGAATGTATATAATAATACTTCTTTTAGTTTTTCTTTTTGTTCATTATTAAGTACACTTGACATCTTTTGTTCGATTTCTTTAATGATTCTTTCCTTCATTATAATACACTCCCTTCAAGTATATTATAACATGATATTATCCAAAGTACTTTTCCATCAAACTTTCATATAATTCTTGCATTTCTTTTAAACTATTTTCAATTTCAAATTTCTGTTTATCGACTTGTTTAACAAACTCTGCAAATTTATTTTGTAGCTCTAGACTAGGTAATTTTATTATATATTTCTTTACACTACCTGCCGATAAATTTGGTTGCGAACTTCCGTTATTCGCTTGATTTTGTTGTCTTAGTATTTCATCCATTCCTAATTGTATCAATAAAAAGTCAGGCTGTATCTTGCTTTTATCTGCCCTTAAGATAACTAACGATGATGCTATTGCACCTTTTCCATCAAAATCTATAATTGAGTGTTTTCCTAACGAACCTCTTAAACAATACAATATATCTTCTTTCTGAATTTTACCTGATCCCAATTTATTATAAGTATCTTCCGATATATAATTCATGTTTTTCCAATCTACGGTATTGTTAATCAATAATCCTGCATTTATAAATGGTATTCCGCTTGGGTCTTTGGAGATTTTATCAGCTGATGGATAATTTTTACCTCTATCTCCATTTATAAATACGCATACATCTTCTAAATTTACATACTTATTTTCGTTTTCAAACATCTCGACAAACTGAGATTTTATTATATTTTGTAATTCTTCTATTTGTATTTTTCTTTTATCTATTATTGTTTTTAATAAGTCTAACTGATCTACAATTTCTTTTTGTTTATTTACATCACAAATATTTATTTCTATTTCTGAAAAATCAGTTTTATTTATTATTGGTACTACAGGTGCATTAGCTTTTAATTTTAATATCTTCTGCTTACTTTGTATAAGATAAGCTAAATATTTTGAAATTACTTTATCATTTGGAATTATTGCATTTATCTGTTGATTACAAGTTGCCTCTTGGCTTAGAATACCAACTTTACCTATTGTGCCTATGCAAGTAACTAGAACAGCTCCTTCAGGTAAAATTCTTGCTTTTTCTCTTGCTTTTTCTGAAATATATTCTTCTGAACTTTCAATATTAGTTATATAATTTTCTTCAATATCACTTGGTTTAACAAATAAAATATCATCACTTTCATAATATTCGTTATTCCTTTTACTTGGTGTATTTCCTGTTACAATTGTTCCTATATCTTTTAGTTTCATCTATGCTACCTCCAATTCTTTGAAAGTAGCATACTCGACAAACTGAGATTTGATGATTTCCTCAAAGTATTTAATTTGTTCTTTTCTTATTTTTATAATTTCTGTTATTTTATCTAATTTGTTTGCAACTTCAATTTGTTTTTGTTTATCTATAAATGGAATTTCTAAGTTCTCTACTATTCCTTTAGATATTTCCTTAAATGTTGCTCCTCTACCCAGTGATTTTATATATTCTACATTGTATTTTAAATAATAATACACATATCTATTATTAAGTTTTTCTGAACAAATTATATTTTTAAATCCTTGATTACAATACATTTCATTATCACAAATAGCAACCTTTCCTATTGGAGCTCTGCTTGATAATAAAACTGTTCCTTTTGGTAATATTCTTAAATTTGTTTTTTCAACGGCTAACTGTGTTATTTTTCTTTGTGTATCTAATATATAATAATCATCTTCTTGAATTTCAGCTGGGGTTATCCATAAAATGTTTCCATCCCAGTACTCTTTAACATTAGTTCTTGGTGTACTCCCTGAAACGATTTCTGCTAATTGCCCTAATTTTAATTTTTCACTCATAAGATGTCCTCCAATTCTTTTAGTTTTTGTTGGATTTCATCTTCCATTTCAATTACTCTCTTAAGAATAACTTTAGGATTTTCATATTCCTTTTTCTCAATAACTATTTCTTTATATTTATTAATTGATAAATCATAGTCATTTTCTACTATTTCTTCTTTAGGAACAAAGAAAGATTTTTCAGTTCTAGCTCTATTTTGTTCTTCTTCAGAATCCCTATTATTAAATCTATTTATAATATCAGAAATATCATTTTCTTTAACAGGTTGTCTTTGATCATCTAAGCTAAATCCATCTGCTGTCATATCATAAAACCATACTTTATCAGTTCCACCTTGTCCTGTTTTTGTAAATATCATAATTGCTGTAGAAACTCCTGCATAAGGTTTGAATACTCCACTTGGCATTGATATAATTGCCTCTAATTTATGATTTTCAATTATTTCTTTTCTAATTGCTTTATGCTGATTAGAACTTCCAAATAATACTCCATCAGGAACTATTGAAGCTACTCTACCACCTGTTTTTAATATTTTTAAGAATAAAGCTAAAAATAATAATTCTGTTTTCTTAGATTTATTAGTTACACTTAGTAAGTCTTTAGAAATTGTTTCCAAATCTACTGATCCTTTAAATGGTGGATTTGCTAAAACTAATGTAAATTTATTTTTATCCTCGTTGTCATCTCCAATAGTATTTTTATAATCAATATTTGGATTTTCTATTCCGTGTTGCATTAAGTTCATTGCACTTATTCTTAACATTGTTGTATCAATATCAAATCCATAAAACATTGTATTATTAAAATGTTCTTTTTCTTCTTTATCATTAAATATTTCTTTATGATTTTTTCTTAAATATTCTCCTGCCTCAACTAAAAATCCCGCACTACCACAAGCAGGATCAACAATAATATCCTGTGCTGTTGGTTTCATAAGCTCAACCATCATTCTTATAATGTGTCTTGGGGTTCTAAATTGTCCGTTAGTTCCTGCTGTAGATAGTTTTGAAAGTAAATACTCATAAACATCTCCCTTTGTATCTCTATCTTTCATAGGTAATCCATCGATACCAGTAACTACCTTTTGTAACATAAGAGGTGTTGGAACTAAAAATAAAGCATCTTGCATGTATTTCGAATAATTAGAATTTTTTGTATTTCCTAAAGATTTAATAAATGGAAAAACATTATCTTGCATATTTTTGAACATTTTTCCTGCTTCATAATCCTTAAATACACTCCATCTACAATTTTGATGTTCTTCATCAAAAATTCTATTACTTGTAATTCCTAAAAAAACATCATCTTTTTCATTTCTTATTTCTATATCATCTAGTCCTTTGATGAATAATAAATATGTTATTTGTTCTATAACAGATAAAGGGTTAGTTATTCCACCTGTCCAAAAGTATTCCCATATTCTATCTATTTTGTTTCTTAAATCTGTATCCATTTAAATCCCCCATCTAAATATAATAACTCTATAATATCTTATATCATAAAATCCTTTTTTTAACAACAAAATTTGACAAATTTAGTAAATAAAAATCTATTTTCCAAAATCAAATTTTGACTTTAGAAAATAGATTTATTTTATCTCACTTTTTTCTTATTTTTCACCTTTTCCTTCTCATTCTGCTTATTCCACTTTTCTTCCTCAATAAACCTAATATCTTCCACTATTTTATTAGTTCTCTCAACTATATCATCACAATAAAATAATTCTCTTTTAACATTTTTAATTTTATCAGTAACTTTTATAATATCTTCAGTAACACCATCTTTTTCGGATCCTCCATCTAAACCTTTCCTTTTATAATAAAGCCTATTCCTCTCATTATATAAATTCTTTAACTCATTCTGTTTTAGCTCTTTACAATTTCTAACATCATCTAATGTTCTCAATTTATATTTGCACATCATATTAGCTTCAGCAGAATATTGATCTAATCTTTTTACTTCTCGTCTCATCTCTGGAGACATTTTATATTGTTGTTTCTTCTTTGGATAAACTTTTAACAAAAAACAATAGTATCTATACAATGCTATTAATCCTTTAGGTTTATACAGATTTTTAGCATGTCCATAATAGGTAAACTTCCTTGCTGGAATTATTGCAACAAAATTTACTTTTTCGTATTTTCTCCATGGATTTATTTCAAAAATAATATGTCTAATATTATCCATAGAATATTCTTCTCCAAATCTTCTCTCTACTCTTATATTTCTTTTATGAGGTTCTTTTCTTATACTTAATTTTCCACCTCTATAATAATACTTGTATCCCATAGAAGATAATATACTTTCGAATTGTCTTTGGCTAAATGCATGGTTTATTGCATAATCTAAATCTTCTTTTGCAAATTGAATATATTCAGATTCTTTTGTACTTTTCTTATAATAATTTTCAAAATTTATTCCAGATTTACAAGTCTTCTCTTCTAAAACACTTAACCCATATTCTTCACAAAGTTCATCAGAAGTTTTTCTAAGTAGTGCCGTATTTTCCCTATTGCTATAATACTTTTTTCCATCTTTAAATGAAACTGAATTTAGTACAAAATGATTATGAATATGATCTGTATTTAAATGAGTTGTAACTACAACTTGAAATCTATCTCCCCACATTTCATTTGCAAGTCTAACTCCAATTTCATGTGCGAGTTCTGGTGTTACTTCTCCTTCTTTAAAAGATTGCTCACCATGAAATGCAAGTATTCTATCAGTCTTCCCATTAATTATTTTTACAAATTCCATTTCCTTTGCTGCGTTCTCCACTTTGCAATTTATTCCTGTTACATAGAATTGTTTTTCAGTTTTATCTGCATTGGTTGCATACATCAAAACATCTCTAACATTTTCAAATTTATCCATTCCAAATTCATAATAATCATTTTTTGTTTTATCTTTATTTTTTATATAATTGATTGCATTATCTATTCTTGATTCTACCTTCCAAATTTTTGTAGTTGCCATCGTATCACCTCCATTATTTTTTTATAAAAAGGGGATTGGGGAATTTTCCCCATATTGAATTTCGAGCTGAAGAAATTCATTGCTTGCTAATTCAAAAATACCCTATTTTTATACCTCATTATGTTCTTATTACTACATAATAATAAAGCAAAAAGTACCTGAATCATTTAATTAATCCAGGCACTTTTTATACATATTAAATTACATATCCAGTATAAAATCTTCTTTTAAATTTGATTCTTCTTTCCCTTTCACGTTCTCTTATTAACCTACATGGCAATGTTTTATATCCCAGATTTTTATAAGCATTAAACCTATTAAAGCTACTATCAAGTATATAATCATCACCTATTTTAGTAACAACAAAAGGCATTATTCTCTCCCTCTTTTGTAATAATAATTGATAATTTTTCAACATTTCTCCATCTATTAATTTAATATTTTTACCACTCATTTTTATTTTTTCTACTGGTATTTCAACCACTTTTTTATAATCTTTCGTCCTTTTTTACTTCCTTTCTCTTTACATTTTTTTCATTTTATATTAAAATATATTTACAATTAATTGGGTTAGTATTTTTAGTTTAGCGACTTTTACTAACTCTTTTTTCATTTTTAAGTGTTACTCCATAACACATCTGATATAGTTTATTAATTACTGCATCAGCAAGTTCTTCATCTTGTCCTTCTTTAAATCTTTTAGTTAAAATATTCTTATCAAATCTCGTAGTAATAATTATTGGTAATCTATTCTCATTGCGGTTTTCAATTATGGTATAAAGTTTTTCTAATGCCCATTTACTTACTCGTTCTGTTCCAAGATCATCAATTATTATCATGTCAATATTAGAATATAATTCTATAAGTTCGTTCTCTGACATCGCACTATTAGTAAAAGTTTCTTTAATTTTATCAAGTAATGTTGTGAGCCTTCCAATTAAAACAATGTTTCCTTTTTCAATTAATTTATTAGCAATTGCTGCAGCTAAATGTGTTTTACCAATTCCTGATCTGCCTGTTATTATCAGTCCATTGGTTTGCTTTTTAGATATACATTTTTCTGTATAATCTTCAATTATTTTTAGTGCAACATTATTCACTAATTTCTTATTAAAGTTTTCAAAGTTCATATTTTGATAATTCTTTTTCATATAACTATCTTTATATAATTGATTTATTATCTTTCTATAATGCTCTTTTTTTCTTTTCAAATAGTCTTCTTCATCTTTTTTAGCCCAGTATTTTTTTGAACCTTCACAATTACAGCGTTCATATTCAATAAATTCTGGTGAAACATTTTCATAAAGATAATCAAATCCAATTGGCTTTAATTCTTTATTGCAGAATCCACATTTTTTTAGTTTTCTGTTTATAACTTTAGTTAAAACTGTATTCTCTAAAACCATTTTTGTCCTCCTTTCTTATTTTCTCTTCTTTTATTTCTTCTTTTGTTTTATCTTCTATTATTTTCTTTTCTTCTGCGTTACCTAACGTTACTATAACGTTACTTTTTTCACTTTCATTTTTTACCTTTTCACGATGTTTTCTTTGTCTTTCACAACCTTGCTTTCTTACTTTTTCATATTTATCAATACTTTGATAAATATTCCAATTCTTAATTAGAAATGTTTCCCCTTCTTTTAAAAGCATTTCTAATTCTATAAATTTATTCAAAATTTTTTCCATATTTTTATAAGATTTTCCCATAATCTTTGAAAAATTTTGAATTGTCATTGGATTATTTTCTCCAATTTCTAATCTTCCTTCATTATTACATTCAACTGCTAATGCAATTAACTGTATCCATACTCTAAAGTATGTGTCACCATATGGAAGTTTGAGAATAATTTGTATCTTTCTATTAGAAAAGATATTTGATTCAACTTTGAACCACTGGATATCATACATGTCACCTCCCCTCCTAACTTTGCTGTTAATAATTAACTGAATCTTGCTCTTTTTTATTTAGATATTCGTCTAAGACTTGTACTCTAAATAAATACTTACCACCAACTTTAGAACATGGTATTTGTTTTTGTCTTACTAATTGATTAATTAACCAATATGATATTCCCAAATACTTTGCTGCTTCTTTCATTGTTAGTGTTGTTCTTTGTACTTTTTGTAGTTCCATCGTACTCACCTCCTTTTTTTAATAATTATTGACATTTGTTTCATAATGTTGTATATTATTGTTAACAATGTTCTGGTTGAATTATAATTGCTAACTTGTAAAAATTCAAGATTTTTAAAGTTTTTTTGATATCATTTTATTTTTCAACTTTAGCATTTAAAATTGTTAACGAGGTGAAAATATTGATATTTCCATATTTCTTACTTGACTTTACAGATAAATATGAATATATAAGTACTAATTATTTTAGAATTGAGTCTTTCGTTTATAGACCAAATGCAACACATAATTTTGAACCTGTATTAAATAGCGATAAATTTAAAACGCAAAGAGAATATTATTCTTATCTTTCAGAAAACAATATTTACAACATTGAAAATCGTTATGTTCAAGATATGCGTGTATTTAAAGGAACTATTGGAAACTTTCTATTTGATTTTCTAAATACTAATTCAATTGATAAAATATATATAAAAAAATTAATATTTAGATATGGAATATCTGCTTTAAACAATCCATTAGGAAAAAATTTTCATGAAGATTTTAATTTATTTTATAATGATCCTCGTACAAACAAATACGATGAAAGTATTGATATTGACTACTTTGATTCAAGAATAGATCTTGGAATTGAAGAAGTCATGAATTTATATATATTCTTACATAAGGTATTAAGAGATTTAATAAACTTTTCTTATAATATTATTGAAGAAAGTTATTTGAATGGATTATCTCCTTCTCAAAGATATTATATATTTCATAATTATTATAAAGAAAATGAAGATATTAAACTATCTGACTTTTTAACTGATGTAAGTTTTAACCAAAACATTAATTTTACAGAATATGACAACTCTATAAAGAAATCTTATTTCAGTTCTCCCGAGTCTTTAGCAAAATATCTTAAAAATGAATGCAAAAAAAATCATAATTTTCATATTAAAAATTATTTTTATTCCTTCAATTCTCTTTTAAGTGCATATTATTTCAGTGTTTTGTATTTTATAGAAAATAATATACCAATAAAAATATGCAAGAATTGTGGAAAATACTTTGTTCCAGAAAATAGAAATTCATCTATTTACTGTAATAGAATTTATAAAGATAAAAAAACATGCAAAGAAATTGGAGCCAATATTGCTTATAATGAAAAATTAAGAAAAGATGAAGTTAATGCTTTATATAGAAAAACATTATCAGCAAAAAAGATGTTAGCAAATAGAAATCCAGATATTCCAATGTATCTAGAAAAATATGAAAAATGGAAAAAAGATGCAAATAAATTTAAACAAGCTATTAAAACTGGTATAAAAACAGAAGAAGAATTTAAACAATGGATTGAAGAAACTAGAAAAAAATATTAGGAGGAATGAGTAATGCAAATAATCGAATATAATTCCAAATATGATGAACAGATTAAAGATTTATTAGTAGAGCTACAGAATTATTTAATAGATATTGATGATTGGCATACACAAGTAATGCTCCCTGAATATAGAGAAGGTAATTTTCAAATGGATTTAAGAAAAGTTAACAATCAAGAAGGCAAAATATATTTAGCAATAGAAAATGAATTAATTATTGGTTTAATTATGGGAGTAGTTGAAGAAAAAGATGAAATTGACAAACTTACAAATGATTGTGCTAAAACTGGTTCTGTAATTGAATTAATTGTTAGAAACAATATTCGTGGAAACGGTATTGGAAAAATTCTACTAGATAAAATAGAAAATTATTTCAAAAGTATTAATTGCAAAAGAGTTAACATTGAAGTATTCGGTCCAAATAAAAAAGGATTAAACTTCTATGAAAAAAATGATTATATTATTAGAGATATGATTGTTTCTAAAAGAATTTAGGAGGTGATACAAATGCCTAATTTATATATTATAACTGGTCCTGCAGGAGTTGGTAAAAGCACAATTTCTAAAAAATTAGCAGAATCAAAAAATAAATCTGTTTTGATAGAAGGTGATGATATTTATCATCAAGTTGTTGGCGGATATGTACAGGCTTGGAAAGATGGTAATCATTTAGATACATTTTGGAAAGTTTGCTTGAATTCAATCAAAAGCTATCTTGATGATGGATATGATGTAGTTTTCAATTACATTATTAATCCTGAAAACATAGATAAAATAAAAAAAGAATTTAGTAATTACAATATTAAATTTGTTGTTTTATTAGTAGATGAAGAAACACTACTTGCAAGAGATAAAGAAAGACCTGAAGATTGCCAGATGAAAGAACGCTGTATTATTTTACTAAATAGCTTTAATAATAAAAACTATAATTCAAATAATATATTAGATACTTCAAGTTTATCGATTGATGAAACAATTAATATTATTGAAAATGAGGATAGATTTATTATCAACAATACTCATAAAGAAATAAACAATTTATATTTTAACAAAAATATTCCTGAATTGTCTGTTAGTAATTTAGAAAACAGTCTAAAATTTTACAAAACTGCTGGATTTAAAATAGAATATGAGAGAGCTGAAAATAAATTTGCATTTATAAGTCTAGGTGAAATTCAATTTATGCTACAAGAAATAACTGAAAATGATAAATGGGATGTTGCTCCACTTTCTTATCCTTTTGGAAATGGTATAAACTTTCAATTAGAAGTAGAAAATCTAGATGAAATATATAATAGCTTTAAAAATTCAAATTATAAAATAGCTTTTGATATTGAAGAGAATTGGTATAGACAAGATAATAATTTATTAGGAAATAAAGAATTTTTGATACAAGATCCAGATGGATACTTGTTAAGATTTTCTGAAGATTTAGGAGAAAAGGAGGTTTAAAAGTATGAATAAATTTGAAGAAATACGTCCTATTGTTTTAGGATTAGCAATTAAAGATAACAAATTACTTGTAAGCGAAGGATTCGACAAAATAAAAAATCAAACATTTTATAGATGTTTAGGTGGTGGTATTGAATTTTTAGAAAAAAGTACAGATGCCTTAAAAAGAGAATTCAAAGAAGAAATTAATGTTGATATAGTTATAAAGGATTTTCTAGGCGTCTCTGAAAATATTTTTACATATGAGGGTAAAAACGCACATGAACATGTTTTTTATTACAATATAGACATTTTAGATAAAGATTACAAAGATGAATATATAGTTGCAGATGATAATGGTAAAGCTGTTTGGATAAATATTGATGAATTCAAAAATGGCAACAAAATACTTTATCCAGAAGATGTATTTAAATATCTTTAAATAATACATTCCTCTCCCACCCATAGGTATGCCTGAAAGGAGGTGAAAAAGGTAATGGCTGGGAGTATTGAAAAAAGAGGAAAAGATAGTTACAGATTAAGTTGTATCGCAGGATATGACTTACAAGGAAAGCCTATTAAGAAAACAAAAACTATTCATGGAACTATTAAAGACGCCAAGATAGAACTTGCTAAATTCGTTGCAGACGTTCAAAAAGGTATGTATGTTGAAGGAAAATCTCTAAAATTCGAAGATTTTGTCGAAATATGGAAAAGAGATTATGGTTCAAAAGAACTTGCACCATCAACGTATAACAGATATTTAGGAATGCTAAATAGTAGAATTATCCCTTATTTTTCACGTTTTCACGTAGATAAGATTAAACCTACTGACATAATGCAATTCTATGATCTGTTAAGTAGAGATACTCAAATAGTACGAAGAAAAAACAACAATGGTAAAAAGACAGGAAAACCACTATCATCAAAAACTATTGTAGAACATCACAGATTACTTCATGCTATGCTACAAAGAGCAGTATATTGGCAAATGATAGTAGCAAATCCTGCTGAACGTGTTCAACCACCTAAGACTAAAAAGCCTAAAAGAAAATACTATGATGATGAGCAAAGTAAAGCACTTGTTTCTAGCTTAATGGAACTTACAGAAGATCAATTCAAATATAAAGTTGCTATCATCTTAACAGTATTTACTGGAGTTAGACTTGGAGAGCTTATGGGACTTGAATGGAGCGATATAAATTTCAAAGATGGAATTGTAAGTATAAATCGTTCTAGTCAATATTTAGCAGAAAAAGGTGTATTTACTAAAACACCTAAAACAGAAAGTTCTATCAGAGACGTTGCAATACCAGAATTCGTTGTCACTTTACTAGAAGAATATAAATACTGGTATGATAATCAAAAAACGTTATTTGGCGAATTATGGTACGATTCTAATAGGTTATTTGTACAAGCAGATGGCAAACCTATGCATCCTTCTACTATTAGCAAATGGTTTGAAAAATTTGTAGAGCAAATAGGACTACCTGTAATTAACTTTCACGGACTAAGACATACAAATGCTACTTTATTGATAGCACAAAATATTGATGTTTCAGTTGTAGCAGCAAGACTTGGACATGCTCAAATTACAACAACATATAATTTCTATGTACATCCTATTATTTCTCATAATAAAACTGCAGGATTTGCATTAGAAAACTTGCTACTACCACAAAATTAGTTAAAATCTTTTTTCACTAAAGTCATTAAACTTTTCACGATAAAAAAAGTAAAAGGCTACTAATTTTATATTTAGGTTTCCCATAGTCTTTTACTGAATTTTTATTAGAATTATCAACGGTTATGGAGATTTATTTCCCCAACTTTTCCCCAATTCGACATAAAAGTGCTTATTTTAGGTATTATTGTCAACTAATTGGAGAGCATAAAAAATCGCTACAACTTAGATAGCTGTAACGATATAAGTTTGGTTGCGGGGGTAAGACTCGAACTTACGACCTTCGGGTTATGAGCCTCAATCTCCCTCAAATCCAATTCACTCTTCACATCGCTCAACCTATCCTACTACTCCTTCAAATCATCATTTATCCAATGAACCGGAAACTCTCCATCTCTCAAAATCTCCTTAACAGCCACTGGTAGCAAAGGATAATCCTCAATATTATTTAAATCTAACCATTCATATTGTAAATAATCCTTACCCTCAACATTCTTCAAAGTATATTCAATCTTTTTATCCTCATCATCAACAAATTCTACTCTATGTACAAACATAATCTCATGATATTTTGCACCTTTCATTTCAAAAAAGTTTTCTATTGTTGCTACATATCCTATTATTTCTACTCTCTTTCCTGTTTCTTCTTCAACTTCTCTTTTTACAGTACTTGCTGAATCTTCTCCAATTTCAACCCTTCCTCCTATTAGTGCATAATGGTCTATGTTAACATTTCTATGTACTAATATTTTTCCATTATGAATTACAACTCCTGCTGCTCTTACATTTAATTTGTAATCTTCAACATCTAATGTTAAATCCATATCAATTTCTCCTTCTCTTTTTTGTCGATTATAACATATTTTTTTAATTTTTTTCATATAAATCCCCCTTGGTTATTTTATCAATTTTTTATTGAAAATTTTGTCGAATTTTGTTATTAATTTAGTTTTTTTGACAAAAATAATCTCTTCACCATTTAGTATTAAAAAATTTATAAATTTTCCTTAATTTTTCTTACCCAAACTATTGACACTCCCATACAAAAGTTGTATAATAAAAAAGTCGATACATCGCGGGGTGGAGCAGTTGGCAGCTCGTTGGGCTCATAACCCAAAGGTCGGAGGTTCGAGTCCTCCCCCCGCAACCAATCATATCAATCCAAGCATTTGCTAATAATAGCAAATGCTTTTTTTATTTAATCTTAATAACAAAAAAGAAGCCTTACTCTTGTAAGACTTCTTTACTAATTAAATTTATTATTAATCATTTTCTTTAACTTCAACACTTGTATTTAAAACTGCATCCTCTTTACCTTGTTCACTTTCTTCTTGTTTTTTAACTGCATCTATAATCATAATAAACTTAACTTCACCCTCATTACCATCATTTAACATAGTAAAATTATTATATTCTTTTGATAATTCAGTTAATTTTTCTGTTCTTTCTGCAACATCTCTTAAGTCTCCGTTTATATAATTACAAATCTTTTTAATACCTTGTTCATTAAATGTTTGAATTCCTTCAGCTAAAGTTGTTGCTCCATCTGATAATGTTTTTGCACCTTCTGTTAATTGTCCGTTTGCTGTTGTTAATTGTTGTGTACTTGTGTCTAATGTTTGAATTCCAGATTTTAATGCTGTTGAACCTTTACTTAGTTTGTTTGCTCCTGCTGATAATGTTTTTGTTCCACTTACTAAAGATTTTGAACCTGCTGATAATTGATTTAATGCATCTGGTAATTTTTTAGATGCTGTATTTAATTGCCCTAATCCTGCATTTACTTGTGTCATTGCATTTCTTAGTGTTGTCATTCCTTTTGTTACTGTTGTTAAAGATTCTTTGCTACTTGAAACTTTTTTAGCTAATTCTTGTTTTTGTGTATCTGCTCCTGCTTTGTATTGATTGTATTTAGCTATTATTTCTTCATTTGCTTTTATTTGTTTTTCTAAATTTTCAATCATTGTTTTGTTTGCTGCTTTTGATTCTTCTGTTGCACCTAATGCTTGTTGTACAGCTTTTAATGTTTTGTTATTTGCTGTTAAAGCTTTTATTGTTCCTTGGCTTGTTGCTGATAAGTTTTCTAATGCTGTATTTAATCCTTCATTTGATGTTTGTAATGATTCTACTATTGTGTTTACTCCTGTTACTAAACCTGGTGTTGTTTTTCCGTTTGCTTGTGTGTCATTTAATCCATTTAATACTTGTGTGCTTCCTGCATATAATGCTTCTATGCTATCTGGCATACTTGTTAATTGTGAACTTAATTCTCCAATTCCAGCATTTAATTGTTCAGCACCATTTTTAAGTGATGTACTTCCTTGGTTGATTGTTGTTATTCCTGTGTCTATTTGTGAATAGTTTGAGTTTACACTGCTTACTCCTTCAGATACTTGGTTCATTGCGTTGTTAAATTCTTGACTTTTTTCTGAATAAGTTTCAGCTCCATCTTTTAATGTGTTTGCTCCTTCTTGAATTTGATTCATTGAGCTTTGTAATGTATTTAATTGTGCATATATTTCATCTAGTTTATCAAATGCATTTATGTCTTCTTCTTCTAAAACTTTTGGTGTAACATATGAGAATATACCATTTGTTTCAAAATCTGTTGCATCCATTGTTATTTCTATATTGCTTGGTATTTCAACTTCATTTGCTGAAACTCCTAAGCTTTCTTGTAATCCTGGCATTGCCATACCAATAACTGTTGTTTTTGTTCCATCATTAATTACTTTTCCGTTTGATATTGTAATGTTTTGATTGTTTTCATTTTTTACTATTGTTCCTGCTACTACTACAAATGGAACATACATTTTTACTTTTTTTCCATTTACTGTAACCGATCTTTCTTCTTTGTTTGTGTATTGTAATGTTATTTTTACTTTTCCTGATTTTCCAGCTATTTCGTTTGCTGAAAGTTCTTTTCCATCTAATTCATATTTTACTTTACATTCTATTGGTAAGTCTTTTTGACTTTCTCCTTGATAATATATGTCGTTTTTATTTGCATTCCAAGTAAATGTACTTCCATCTTGTGTGAAAGTTTCATCTCCACTTGTATTTTTTACATTTAATAAGTCTGATAAATCTTTTATTAATTCTTCATTTTCTGTATTTTCAATATGTGTACTTACTATTGTTTTGTAATTGCTTCCTGAAGCATCTAATTTTGAATATACTGTTTCGTCTTTTGTATATGCAAAAACTGGTAAAGTATATCCAACCATTGAGCATAATAATGTTCCAGATACTATTTTTGAAATAACTTTGTTATTCATTTTTTATTCCACCTTTCTTTATTTTAAATTCTTCATTCCAACTGTTGTTTTGCATACTAATTTGTCAAATAACATTAAGAATGCTGGTAATGCCATTATTACCGTAACCATACTTATTATTGCACCTCTAGACATTAGTGTACATAGTGAAGCTATCATTCCTATTTTTGAAACTACTCCAACTCCAAATGTTGCTCCAAAGAAACATAGTCCACTTACTATAATTGAGCTTATTGATGTTCCTAATGCTTCTGATATTGCTTCTTTTTTGTCTTTTCCTTCTTTTCTTAAGTTTATATATTTTGTTGTTATTAATATCGCATAATCTATTGTTGCTCCTAATTGAATTGTTCCAATTACTATTGATGCTATAAATGGTAATGTTGTATTTGTATATGTTGATATTCCCATATTTAAGAATATTGCAAATTCTATTACTATCATTAATATTACTGGTAATGAAATTGATTTTAATACAAATATCATTATTACAAATATTACTGCTATTGATACACTATTTACACTATTGAAGTCATGGTCACTTATTTCTACTAAGTCTTTCATTAGTGGTCCTTCTCCTGCTAGTAATGCATCATTGTCGTATTCTTTTATTATTGTATTTATTTTATCTACTTGTTCATTTAATTCATCTGTTGCTAGTTCATAGTCTGAGCTAATTACAACTAGTTGATATTTATCATTTTGAAGTACATTTCTTATACTTTCTGGTATTACTTCTTCTGGAATTCCATTATCTGCAAGTGTTGAATAACCTAATGCAAATTCAACTCCATCTAAGTCTTCTATTTTATCTAACATTTCATTTACTTTGTAGCTTGGTACATCTTTATCTATTAACGCAAGTTCTGTTGATACCATGTTGAATTTTTCTTCTAGTGTATTTGTTGCTTCTATACTAGGTAATGTTTGTGGTAATGTTTTATTTAAATCATAATAAACACTTATATTTGAATATCCGTAAATTGCTACTGGTAATATTATTAGGAATGCTACTATAATTGCTTTATAATGTTTTATATTGAAATTTTTTAATTTTTCAAATCTTGGTAAGATTTCTTTATGTTTTGTTTTTTCTATTGCTTTGTCAAATATTAAAAGCATTGCTGGTAATACAGTTACAACTGAAACTACTCCTAAGAATACTCCTTTTGCCATTACTATTCCTATATCTTTTCCTAGTGTTAAGTTCATACTACATAATGCTAAGAATCCTGCTATTGTTGTTAGTGAACTTCCTACTACTGATACTAAGGTTTTTGATATTGCATGTGCCATTGCTTCATCATTGTCTGTGTAATTTTCTTTTTCTGCTTTATAACTATGATATAAGAAGATTGCAAAGTCCATTGTTACACCTAATTGTAAAACAGCACTTATTGCTTTTGTTATATAAGATATTTCTCCTAAGAATATGTTTGAACCCATATTATAAAGAATTGCAATTCCTATACTTGCTAAAAGAAATACTGGTGCTAGATATGAGTCTAATGCAAATTGTAAAACTATCATACATAATACAACTGCTATGACTACATATGTTACTATCTCTGAATTTGCTATGTCTTTTGTATCTAATACTAATGCTGACATTCCACTTATTTTACATTGTTTGTCTGCTATTTTTCTTAGTTGCTCTATTGATTCTAGTGTTTTGTCTGATGATATTCCTTCTTTGAATGTTACTAAAATTGCTGTATCTCCATCTTTGTATGCTATATCTTTTATATTATCTGGTAACATTTCTACTGGAACATTTGACCCTAATAAATCTGCTATGCTTGCTACTTTTTCTACATTGTCTAATTGTTTGAATTTGTCCTCTAATTTTTGTATATCTTTTGTACTCATGTTTTCTGTAATTACAATTGAATATGACCCCATATTAAATTCGTTTGTTAATATGTTTTCACCTTGAACTGTATCTACATCGTCTGGCAAATATGACAATATGTCATAATTAATTCTTGTTGCTTTCATTCCTATTACTGATGGAATTAAAAGTAATAATGCTATTGCAAGTATTATTTTTTTGTGCTTGCATATTTTCTCTGCTATTTTTAACATTTTTTCTCTTCCTTCCTTTTCCGGTCATAAAACAACTTCATGACCATTAGTCACTTTCTATATAATACTACTTTTGTGACCGTTGGTCAATACTTTTTGCAAAATTTATTAAATTTCTTGACCAAAAGTCAATTTTGTGCAATAATAATATTATGCGGGGGTGTAATAATATATGAAAAATTATAAAGAAGAAAAAGAAAATAGATTATTAAATACAGCATTTAGATTATTTACTGAAAAAGGAATAAAAGAAACCTCTATTCAAGAAATTGTTGATAATGCTAGTGTAGCAAAAGGAACTTTCTATTTATATTTTAGAGATAAATACGAAATTAGAGATATTTTAATTGTAAAAAAATCTCAAAAATTATTTGAAGACAGTTTGAAGTCTCTTAGAAAAAATTATATATCAGATTTTTCTGATAGTATTATTTATATTATTAATTATGTAATTGATGAATTAACAAAAAATCCTCTTTTATTAAAATTTATTTCCAAGAATTTATCTTGGGGTGTTTATAATAAAGCGGTTTTAAATATATATGATAAAACAGGAAATGATATCAACAATGAACTTACTCTTCACGACTTATTTATAAATGGTATTAAGGAAAATAATATAAAGCTTTCAAACCCAGACGTAACTTTATTTATGATTATAGAGTTAGTTGGTTCTACTTGCTTTAATTCAATTCTTTATAAAGAGCCTTTACCTATTGAAGAGTATAAGCCTTATTTATATAAAACAATACGAAATTTAATAAAATCAGAAGAATGATATTTATTGTGGGAAGTACGAAATTTGTATATTTTGTGCTTCTTCTTTTCTTATTGCTATTATGCTTCCACGAACAAAAAAAGCTCTTGGATCTTTTGATGGGCTTACTAAAACTGGAACAATCTTTGTCCCTTTTACAAGTCCTAAATCCAATAGCCTTCTTTTTATATTTCCTATACATTCTATATTCTCTATTTTCCCATATTCATTTAATGGTAATTTATCTAATGTTGTTATTGTTTCCATTTTAATCCTCCAAAATACAATTCTTTATTATATTATATTTTGTCGAATTTTAAATGTTACTGTTCTAGTTTATGTTCTCTTGTGTAAATTTGTGCATCTGCATCCATTTCGTTTTTTACATTTTCTATTATTTGTTCTGTTGATATTTTGTCTTTATATTTATCTAAATCTCTTAATAGCTTATCTTTTATTTCTTTTTCTGTAAACACTTCATTTATTGATTGTTCTCCATCTTCGTTTTCATAATTCTGAATTTGTCTTACATAGTAATCAATATCTATGTGTTCATGAGTTTCAGTATATTCTTTTCCATCAAAATCTTTTACATCTTTTGGTTCACATCCATTTTCTGTATGTTCTTCAATTTCATCTTGGACTTTATCATTTTGATAAACTCCTTGGTTTCTGTTAAATACTCTTCTTGTTTCTACTGGAATTTTTTTAGTTTTTGATGTTTCTATTTGAATACCTACATTTTCATTTTCTTCTTTTGTTTTTTGATATAAGAACATATTTACATTTCCCATATCATTTTCACACCCAATACTTGCCCCATTTGATTTTCTTGTATATACAGATTGGTCTTTGTTATCTCTTGTTGCTGTACTATCTGCTTTTACTTTTGTTTGTTCTCTACTTGCATTATTACCAACTGTTTTGTCCATTTCAAATTCATCATTTAAAACCTTTGCAGTTCCATCATTTTTCATTCCTACCAAAGAATAGGTTGTATTATTTATTTTTTCCTTTGATTTTTTTGAAATATCTTTAATATTATCTGAATATATTACAAATATACTATCATATTCTTTCAAATCAAGTCTTTGTGCTAAATTTTCTTTTCCATCAACTTTTGTATTTAAATCTACTTTTTGAATTCCATTTACTTTTACTTTTTCAGCTTGTTTATCTGTTAAACTATTTTCTTCTTTTTTATTTTCTTCTTTTTCTTCATTTAACTCTTCAAGTTCTTCTTCAGACATCTTATCTAATTCTGTTTGAACCTCTTCTGGTTTTATTTCTTTACCTAAATATGCTGATAAAACTTCTGCTAATTCTTTATTTTGTAAATTATTTAAAGAATATTCATTTAGCTCTTTATCTGAAACTTTTTCTAATAAGTCATTTACTGCTTGCATTTTATCTGGTTCAGAATTTGCAAAATTTGATTGATAAATGACATCATTATTTTCTAATCCACCACCTATGCATTTATCTCCTAAATAATAATTTTTTTGTTCTGTTATTCTTTCTTTTCCATTTTCATCAATTTCTTTAATTTGTTTCTCCACTATGAAAACAGCATCAGAAATATCTTTTCCATTTACTTTGTCTTTCCAAGTGGCTTTTCCTACATATTTTATATCTTTAATTTCTACTTTTTTATTTTCTGTATTTTGTTCAACTATTTCATTTTCTAAAGTATCTTTAAAACTTTGTTCTATATTTAAAATTTCTTTTTCTTTTTTATTCATAATAGCACTTCCTATCTATTAATTATTACATATTAATTGTACCCTATTACTTAATAACTGTCAAATTTTCCAAGTCAATTTTAAACTATTGACACATATTATATAATAGTTTAAAATATAATTATTAGATAAATTTTAGGGAGTTTAGATGGAAAGTTTATTACAAAAAATTTATAGTAATGATGAATTTATTCAAATGATAGATGACTTATTAAATAATGACACAGTAAAACAAATGAAAAACTTTAGGCAACATTATGAAACTAGCTGTTTTGACCATTGCCTAATAGCTTCATATTACTGTTATTTATATGGAAAAAAATTTAATTTAGATTATGTTTCTTGTGCTAGAGCAGCAATGCTACATGATTTATTTTTATATGATTGGAGAAAAAAACAAGATGATAGAAAAGGGCTTCATGCTTTTACTCATCCAAAAACTGCATATGAAAATGCCTCTAAATTATTTGATTTAAATGAGAAAGAAAAAGATATTATTTTAAAACATATGTGGCCAGTTACTATTGCTTTACCTAAGTATAAAGAAAGTTATTTATTAACTTTAGTAGATAAATACTGTGCTTTAAATGAATCTTATCAAGAAATTCATAATAGATTTTGTCAAAAGAAATTATTTAGATATGCTTATGTTTTTTTATGTGTATTATTTATAAGGCTATAACCAATAATTGATTATAGCCTTATTTTTATTATTTTTTTAATTCTTTATATCTTTTAATTTTCATAGTAGATGTTTTTTCAAATTCGCCTTCTTTAATTTCAAGAGCTTTTACTGCTTTATAAGAATTTAATTTTTTATTTTCTTCTTTTATTTTTTTCCAAATTATATCATATATTTCTTGGTCTGAAATATCTCCATATAATTCTTTTATTTTTTCTTTATCTGGAATTACTCTTGCTGTTATAATTAATTCTTCCGCCTCTTTTCTACTATTGTTTTCTGGTTCTTTTCCATATACCATTACTTCTTTTATTTCATCAAGTTTTTCTAATAGCATTTCTATTTCTTCTGGATATATATTTTTTCCGTTTTGTGTTACTATAACATTTTTACTTCTTCCTGTTATAAATATAAATCCATCTTTATCTATATAACCAATATCTCCTGAACGGAAATAGCCATCTGCATCTATTGCTTTTTTTGTTTCTTCTTCATCTTCATAGTAACCCATCATTAAAGTTGGTGATTTTATTAATATATCTCCTTCTCCATTTTCATTTGGATTTTCTACTTTTATGTCAGCTTGAACAATTGCTTTTCCTGCTGAGCCTACTGATGTTTTATATTCTGGTGTAAGTGCTGCAATTGGAGCTGTTTCTGTTAATCCATAACCTTGTAAGAATGTTATTCCTATTCCTTCTAACCATTCTCCAACTTTTTTGTCAATTGGTGCTGCTGCTGATACTATTATTCTTAATCTTCCACCTAAGTTTTCATATATTTCTTTAAATACTTTTCTTTTTATATCGATTCCTGTTGTTTTTAATGCATTTGTTATTCCAATCATTGAGTTAACCATTTTATCTTTTTTGCTTTTTACAATTTTTTCATTTATTTTCTTGTATAAACTTTCTACTAATAGAGGAACTGTTAAAATTGCTGTTGGATGTGCTTCTTGTAAATTTGGTACTATATATCTTAAACCTTCACATATTGCTACTGCTGAACCAGTTGATATTGGTAACAAAAATCCTATTGTTGATTCATAACAATGATGTAATGGTAATACTGAAAATAACATATCATTTGGATACAATTTAACATATGCTGATACAGCATTTATATTTTCTGCTAAATTTCTATTATTTAACATAACTCCTTTTGCATTTGATGTAGTTCCTGATGTAAAGAATAATATTCTAAATTCTTCTGGATCTATTTCTATTTCAGCGAAACTATTATTTCCTGTTTTTATAATATTTTTTCCTAAACTTATTAAAGCATTAATTCCTACATCTTTTCCTTCTAATGGTTTATCTGATTTCATCTCTATAAAATATTCTACTTCTGGAATATTTTCTTTTACTTTTTTGATGTCTTCTGCTTTTTTAGGAGAATATATAACTGCACTTGCTCTTGATCTTCTTATAATATTTTCTAATTCGTTTTCTGGTAATTCTCTATCTGTTGGTACAGCAATACCAACTCCGCATAGCATTGCCATATAAGACACATACCATCCATATTGTGTTTCTCCAACAATTACAACTCTTTTACCTTTTAAATTTAATACACTTGTTAATGCTGTTCCTAAACCAAAAACATCTTCTTTAAATTCTTTATATGTTGTTATTTTATATGGTGTTTTATGGTCTGGTTTTTCTAATATGCAATCTTCTTCAGGGTATTTTTCAACTGAATTCAAGAAAAATTCTTTTACTGTTTTATAATGTGTCATATCCTCATATGGTGTATTTCTTTTTTCTTTTGAATTCTTTCTTTGTATTTTTTCATAATCAATATTATTTAATTCTTCTTCTACATTCATTTTCATGTTTTTAAATTTAATCTTTGGCATTTTAAAATCAATAATACTCATTTTGGTTACCTCTCTTTTATTAACTTTCTCATATTATATATAAATTCATAAAATTTTTCAAGTACATTTTATACTATTTGGTCAGTTTTCGTTATTAGCCGGTAATTTACGGTAACAGAAGGAGGTAATATGTTAAAATTATTGTTTTTGAGTGCGATTGGAATAATTTTAGAAATTCTTAATTAATTTTTAGGGGAATGTTCACGTCGAGCGATTAGCGAGGACTAAGTGAAAGGGTCCCAAAAAATCAATTTAGAATTTCTTAAATTATGTATTAAGCCGAAAAAACAATAATTTTAACATATTACCTCCTTCTGTTACCGTAAATTACCAGCTAATAATGAAAATATCAAAAAAAGAACGAGAAAACTCGCTCTTTTTACTCTATTTTACCTCTTTTGAAGTTTTTTTATATAATACATAACTAAATGTTCCAACTATTGCAATAACAACTATTGCTATTACTCCACCTTGTTCAATTCCAGTTTTTGGTAATGTTGTCTTTTTTGTAACAGTATTATCTTTTAAAGTTGTATTTTGTTTCGTAGTATTAGTAGTGGTGTTTGTAGTTGTTGTTGTATTACTAATTGTATTTTCATTTTTGCTTATTGCATCTGAATCTGCATTAATTGTTACAGAAGCATTGTTTACATTTATATCTCCTGTACCACCATCTTGAACTCTACCACCAGATACTACAATGTCTTTTAATGTTACTGTTGTAGATTTAACACTAAGAGTTGATTTTACTTTTAATGTTATTGTTAATACTGTTTCTCCTTTTGTAACTTTTGAATTTTTTAACACTGTTAACATATTTGTTGATGAAGCATATGTTGGTGTCCAACTATTACTTGCAATTAAGTTTGATGTTTCTACTGTTTCAAAAACATTTTTATCATAGTTTAATTCTGCTGTAATTGTATCGATACCATTTCCAGCATCAATATTTCCTAAACTCATTGTTACTGTTACAGTATCACCTGCCTTTAATTTTGAGTTACTTGATAATGTCATTCCTACTGAAGCTGCATTTGATATTGTAGAAATTACTAATATTAATGCCATAATGCTTATTGTTAATAATGTTTTTAATTTCGTTTTCATTACGTTTTTCTCCTTTCATATTTTTATATTTTAAAATTAAAAATTTAAAATCTTATTCATTTGTTTTTTTGTCTAAACTCTTATCATATGTTAATTTTATATTTTTTAATATTGTATTATTTATTGTTGATAAATCTGTTGCTGTTAATTTTTGATTATCATCTAAATCTACCGCTTTAAATTCAGCATTTTTTAATTGTATCATTTTTAGTAGAGCTTGATTTAATGTTGATAAATCTGTTGCTGTAACTTTTCCATTTCCATCTAAATCTCCCATTACAACTGCTGTTAATGTTATTTTTTCTGTTTTTCTTGTAACTTGGATTTTCATATTTGTTCCTACGAATTCTTCATCTTGTAATTCTATTCCTTTTTCATTTAGAACTGTTATATTTCCATTTGTTTTACAATTCTTTTTGAAGTTTTCTAATGTTGTTTCTGGTTCGATTTTATCTAAATATACATCATTTTCTTCATATATGTCAATATCATTTTCGCCTATTTTATATACTTTTGATTTTAGATATAAATGCTCAGGTTCCCATTGTGCATATAATACTATATTTTCCATTTTTGATGTATCTATACTTGAAATTTTAGTTTCTTGAGCATATTCATCTTCACTTGTATACCAACCAGCAAATACAAAATTTTCTTGATCTGGTAAGTCTTTTAATTCTATTTTTCCATCTTCAACTGTATATGTTGCTGGATTTGATGAATTATCAGATTCTTGTAAGTTTTTGTATTCTATTGTATATGTTATTGGTGTTAATTTATATTTTGCTATTACAGTTATATCTTGTGTTATGTTTTGTAATTTTGTCTTATCATCCCATCCTATAAATTCTGATTTATAACCTGCTGGAATATTTGATTTTGTTGGTGTTTTTCCTGTGAAGTTTACACTCTTACCATGTTCAACTTCTATTTCTTGAATTACAGATGTTCTATCATCATTTACAAATTTTACTTTATATTTGTTTATTTCATATTTAGCTTTTAATGTTATATCTGAGACACTATTTGCTATTGTTGTACTTTCTATTTTATTATTGTTTTCATCATACCATCCGATAAATGTATAACCTTCTTTTGTTGGTATTGGTAATTCTCCATATGCATTTTCATTTGTTACTTGTTTTGTTTGTGTATCTAATGTTGCTCCTTCTCCTACATCAAATGTTATTGTATATGTTGCTCCTATCCATTTTGCTACTAGTTCTGTGTTTTCTGTTATTTTTACTGTATCATTTTCTGTTCTTTTTGTATTTCCATTGTACCATCCATCAAAGTTATATCCACCTCTTGTTGGTGTTGGTAATTCTCCATATGTTTGGTCATATGTTACTTCTTTTGATGTTGTACTTGTATTTCCTTGTCCTGGGTTAAATGTAATTGTATATTTGTTTGCTGTCCATTTTGCAAATAATGTAACATTATTTGTTGGTATATATGAATTTTCTACTTTGTTTTCTCCATTTTGTGTAGTATACCATCCATCAAATGTATAACCTGCTTTTGTTGGTGTTGGTAATGTTACATTATCAGCTGTATATTTGGCTGTAATTACTCCATTTCCAGCTCCATATGTATATGTTGTTCCGTTTATCGTTCCATTTCCAGAATTTGTCCATCCATCAAATGATTGTGTTTGTACTATACTACTTAATTTTCCATTATCATTTAATGTTACTGTATAACCATTTGGAGCTACTGGGTTGCTTATTTCTATTGTTGAATTGTATGTTCCTTTAATTGTTTGATTTGACACACTTCCATTCCAAGTTCCTCCGTTTGGAATTACTGTTAATGTATATTCTTTTGTTTCCCATTGTGCATATAAAGTTTCTGTTGCTGTTGGAGCAAAGTATTCTCCAGCTCCTCCTCTTCTCGTTCCTTCTACTGCTGATGTATACCAACCTTTAAATGTTGAACCAATTTTTGTTACTGTTGGTAATTTCATATTGTTTCCTGAGTATTCTGCAAGGACTGTTCCATTTTCTATTCCAAAAGTGTAAGTGTCATTACTTATACTTCCTCCACCACCAATAAGATTCCATTTATTAAATCTTGTTGTCTGAATTTGTTGTAATTCTTCTGTACTTGTTCCACCGTTAGTATCAAATGTAATTGTGTATCCATTTGGAGTTTCTGTTGGAGCTGTTATTGTTTTTGTTGTTCCATAATCTTGTGTGAAGTTTTGAATTTCTTGGCTTCCTTCCCATGTTCCTCCATTTGGATTAACAAATACTTTACTTTGTTTTATTTGCCATTGTGCTGTTAATGTTTTGTTTTCAGTTATATTTACTGTTGTTGTACTTTCTATTTTATTGTTGTTTGAGTCATACCATCCAACAAATGTGTAACCAGTTTTTGTTGGTGTTGGTAATTCTCCGTATGTACTTTCATTTGTTACTTGTTTTGTTTGTGTATCTAATGTTGCGCCTTCTCCAGCATCAAATGTTATTGTATATGTTGCTCCTAGCCATTTTGCTGTTAGCTCTGTATTTTCTGTTATATCTACTTTATCACTTTCTGTTATTTTTGTAGTTCCATTGTACCAACCATCAAATGTATAACCATCTCTTGTTGGTGTTGGTAAATTCCCATAATTTTGGTCATATGTTACTTCTTTTGATGTTGTACTTGTATTTCCTTGTCCAGGATTAAATGTGATTGTATATTTGTTTGCAGTCCAATGTGCATATAATGTTATATCTTGTTGTGGCATATATGGTGATGTTATTTTTTCTCCTCCATTTGCTGATGTATACCATCCTTCAAATGTATAACCGTTTCTTGATAAATCTGTTAATTCTACTTGATTTCTTGTGTATGAAGCTGTTATTGTGTCATCTGATGGAGCAAATGTATATGATGTACCATTGATCTCTATACCATTTGCACTTGTCCATTTTTCAAAACTTTGTGTTTGTTTTAATGTACTTGTATTTTCTGTTCCATCATTATTATTTAATGTTATTGTATAACCTTCTGGTGCAATTAGTGTTCCTATTTCTTTTGTGCTATTATAAACACCTTTTATTGTTTGAAGTTGAGAACTACCATTTAACTCTCCTCCATTTGGATTTATTGTTAATGTATATTCAGCTTCATCCCATTGAGCATACAATGTAATGTTTTCATTTGGTAAATAATTCTTTCCAGCATCACCTGCTTTTGTTCCTTCAGTTGCTGATGTGTACCAACCTTTAAATTTTGCTCCTGTTTTTGTTGGCGTTGGTAATACTATATTGTTACCTATATATTGGGCTGTTAATGTTTCTCGTTCTGTTCCAAATGTATATGTATCTCCTTCTAAGTCTGTTCCATTTGATTTTAACCATTTAGAGAATGTTGTTGTTTGTATTATTTGAATTGTTGAACAATTACCAGTATTTCCATCAAATACTACTGTATATCCATCTGGTGCTTGAGTTGGAACACTTATTGTTTTTGTAGTTGCATAGTCTTGAGTAAAGTTTTGTATATCTTTACTTCCTTCCCATGTTCCTCCATTTGGGTCTATTGTTAATGTACTTTTCATTATTTGCCATTGTGCTGTTAATGTTTTATTTTCTTTTATATCTACTGTTGTTGTACTTTCTATTTTATTGTTATTTGAGTCATACCATCCAACAAATGTGTATCCTGTTTTTGTTGGTGTTGGTAATTCTCCGTATGTACTTTCATTTGTTACTTGTTTTGTTTGTGTATCTAATGTTGCGCCTTCTCCAGCATCAAATGTTATTGTATATGTTGCTCCTAGCCATTTTGCTGTTAATTCTGTGTTCTCTGTTATATCTACTATATCATTTTCTGTTATTTTTGTATTTCCTTTATACCATCCATCAAATATATAACCATCTCTTGTTGGTGTTAGTAACTCTCCATAGTTTTGTCCATATGTTACTTCTTTTGTTGGTGTGCTTGTATTTCCTTGTTCAGCATTAAAAGTTATTGTGTATTTGTTTGCTGTCCATTGAGAATATAAAGTTATATCTTGTTGTGGAATATATGGTGATGTTATTTTATCTCCTCCATTGGCTAATGTATACCATCCAGCAAATGTATAACCTGTTTTTGTTGGTGTTGGTAATGTTACACTATTTGCTGTGTAATTAGCTGTTAATGTTCCATCTCCCGCTCCATATGTGTATGTTGTTCCACTTATTCTTCCAGTTCCTGAATTTGTCCATCCATTAAAATCTTGTGTTTGTACTGCATTAGTTATATTTCCATTGTCATTTAATGTTACTGTATATCCATTAGGTGCTGTTGGATTACTTATTTCGGTTGTTGAATTATATGTTCCTATAACAGTTTGATTTGCTGTACTTCCATTCCAATTTCCACCTTTTGGGTCTATTGTTAATGTATATTGTATATCATTCCATTGTGCAAATAGAGTTGTTGTTGATGTTGGTGTATATGGATCTCCAGCTCCTCCAACTCTTTCTCCTCCAGTTATTGCAGTATACCAACCTTTTAAAGTTGCTCCTGTTTTTGTTGGTGTTGGTAAAGTTATTGTATCTCCTGTGTATTGAGCTATTAATGTTCCAGCGGTATCTCCAAATGTATATGTTGTTCCATTTAATTGTCCTCCACCTGATAAATTCCATTTAGAGAAGCTTTTTGTTTGTGTAATTTGGTTTATTGTATCTCCTCCATTAGAATTAAATCTAACTATATAGCCATTTGGTCCACTTGTTGGATTCTTTATTGTTTTTGTTGTTTGATAATCTTGTGTATATGTCTGTGTACTTGTTTTGCCTTCCCAGTTTCCTCCATTTGGATTTACTGTTAATGTTGCTGTTTTTATTTTCCATTGAGCATATAAATTTAAGTTTGCATCTGTTGAATATGTTGAACCAGCTTCATATGTTGTTCCACTTCCATTTGATTCTGTATTCCAACCTGTAAATGTATATCCTGTTCTTGTTGGCGCACTTGCTATTGTGTAATTTTTTCCCTCTACTTTTACTCCACTTGACATTATATTTTCTACTAAATCTGTTGTATTAGGATTATATGTTATTGTATAAGTAGTTGCTCCACTTTCTGGGATTTTTATGCTCATATTGCCCGCATCAATATCACTTTTATTTACATCAACTAATGCAATATTGTTGAATTTTATAGTTGATGTTGTTGTATTTGCAATCGCTTTAAATTTTATTGTAGCTAATAGTCCATTATCTGGTATAGTAAATGATGTTCCTTCAGATTCTGAAATACTTATTTTTTGTACTCCATTTGAATTAGAATATGTTTTGGTCCATAATCCATAATCTTCATCAGCAATAAGTTTAGAATTTATTGAAATACTATTCTTTGTGATTTTTTCAAAAACACTTTCATCATATTCTAAATATGCTGAAAAATATGAAGTTTCTCCTCCTGTAACATAAATATTAACACTAATTGTATCTCCTGCTTTTATTTCTGTTGCACTAGAAGAAAACCTTACTGTTAACCCTGCCGCTAATGTTGTTAATGGCATTACCATTTGTATTAATATTGAAATAAGCAATAATAAACTTATAATTTTAGATTTTGGTTGGCTTTTCAACATTCGCATAATATCCCCCTTATAATATTTCTTATTATTTTTAATTTAACATGTATATTTTTTTTATTCAAGTACATTATTTTTATTTTACAATAGTCTGATTTATAACACTCTGCGGAAGCTAAACTTTCATTATTTTATAACTTGAATATTATATTTATATTACATTTTTATTACATATTTTTATATCAATTTAAATGATAATTATAAATACAATATTTAAATCATAAAAAATATATTATTAGCTAGCACTCAAGCCTTTTGGCTCAAGTGCTAACTTTATTTTATAGAATTTTTAGTAACATTTTATTTAATGTAGATAAATCTGTTGCTGTAATATTATTGTTTTCATCTAAGTCGGCTGCTAACTTATATTCATTTTCTAATTTTGTTGTTTTTAAAATTGTTTGGTTTATTGTTGATAAGTCTGTTGCCGTAACTTTTCCGTCTCCATTTAAATCTCCTGATACTGCTATTTTCAATTCTATTTTTTCTTTATCTTTTGTTACTGTTAATTTCATGCCTGTTCCGACATACTCTTCTTCTGTTAATTTTGTTCCATCTTCTTTTGTTACTGTTATTTCTCCATTTGTTTTTAAATTATTTATATAATCTTTTAACTTTGTTTCTTTTGTAATTCTTGATATATATTTATCTCCATCTTCATAATCTTTTATATTGTTTTCACCAATTTTGTATTTTTCTGTTGATAAATATAATTTTTCTTCATCATTATTTTCAGCAAATGTTTCTGTTACATCACCAAATTCTATTGTTTTGTCATCATTATAAGAATAACAATTTCCATGACTAACTTTAAATTTTGTTGTACTTATATCTTCAATATTGTCCAATACTTTTAGTTTTAGTTTACAAAGTTCTGTTACCTCAGTGTCTTCATCAAATTCGACTACTATTTTGTTGGCTTTATTACTATAACTAAAGTAACTTAAAGTATCTTCATTTAAACTATTTGAAAAATCTTTTGATGTAACTTCTTCAAATATTTCTTTGTCATAATCTATATATGCTTCAATATATGATATTTTATTTTTCATATTTTTCAAACTAATTGTTAATTCTATTGTTTTGTCCTTTTCATAATTAGTCATATCTTTAGTGATTTCTATATATGGTTTTTCTTCTGTGGCTTTTGAATATATGAATGGCGTCATTATTATTGCTAATACAACAACTAGCACTATAGTAGTTTTAAATATTTTATTCATATTCTACACCCCCATTCCACTGTTATCATCATTTGCTAATGCTTGTCTTAGTACTGTTAAGTCTGATGGTCTTATTTTTCCGTCTAAATTTACATCTAATGATAATCTTTTTTCTATTGTATCAAATCTAGTTGAATCATCTTTGCTTATAAAGTTACTTGCATTTGTTTTATCTGAACCGTCCAAACTTCCATTGCCATTTACATCACCTAATACTATTGCAATAATTTCAATTTTTTGATTTCCCTTTGTTAATACAATTTTCATTCCAGTTCCTATTAAATCTCCATTTTCTAGTATTGTATTGTCTTGTTTTATAACCTCTATTTTATCAGCATTTGTTGTAATATGATTTTTTAATTCTTTTAGGTTTGTTCCTTTATTTTCTTCTGAGTTTTTCATTGCTCCTATTGCTGGCTTAATTCCAAATATATATTTATCTCCATTTACATATTCATTTGAATTTGTATCTGTTGCATAATCATTTTCATTTGAAATTTTATATTTATCAGATTTCAAGTATAGTGCTTCTTCCCATATCGCATATAGAGTTATATCTTGATTTAATGTAAATGTATCTCCTGGTTTAAATTGTGCTACTGTTCCATTTGGTAATGTTGCCCAACCTTCAAATGTATATCCTGTTCTTGTTGGTTCTGTTGTACTTAATGCTATATCAACATCTTTGTCTTTTATTTGATCTTCTGGTACAACTGTTCCTTCTCCATTATCATTAGCGTCATAATGTATTGTAAATTTATTCTGTTCTGCTGGGTAATTTATAACATCAACACTAAATCTTACATTAGTTTCGCTAGGTGTTTGTGTATTTATTCTTAAGTATTTATCATTGCTTGATGTTGCATCTGCAATATAAAGTTTTCCATCTTCCTCGTGTCTTACAAATTCTAAAGTTAATGTTAATTCTTCATCAATTTTTGCATATCCTTCTGGAGCAACAATTTCTTTAATAACATATGTATATGTTCCTGGTTTTGATGGTAGTTTCATGTGTGTTAATCTTACTTTATAATCTTTATCTTGTTCGATATAACAATAGTCTAGTTTTCCAGGTCCTAATTTTGTTTCTGAGGTTTCTGTATATACTGATGTGTTGTAATCATCTGGTAATGCTACTTTATAGATTGCTGTTTGTGGAATTGCTTCATTTGTATTTCCATCAACTTTTGTAAAGTCTAATGAATATTCATCTTCTTGTATTTTATCGTCAACATCATTTCCTACATTTAATCCTATTAATTGTTTTGTTATCTTTGATATTGTTACATTATGCTCTTCATCTTCTGATACTGTTGAAATTATAATTTTTCCTGCTGAATCTCTTTCAAATGTAACTTCCAATTCTACTGGTTCGGCTAATTTTTCATATCCTTTTGGTGCTTCTATCTCTGTTAATATTAATTTATATTTTCCTGTTTCTGTAGGCATATCTATATTGTCCATAATAGCTTTACCATTTTTATCTGTAAATATGTTTTCAATTGTATTTTTATAAATTATTTGTCCCTCTTCGTTTTCTTTTTGTAATTCAGCTCTGAATTCAGCTTGGTCTTCTGTAATACGTTTGTTACTTGCTGTTGAATATTTATTTACTATTAATGTAAATTTATCATCAGCTTGAACATCTACTGGTTTTAAATAAACTTCTGTATAATCTTCATTTGTTGTGAAGTTTACATCTCCGCTTATTTCTTCTATTTTTCCAGTATTTGCATCTCTATATAGTCTTATTTGTCTTAATGTATCTATTGCAAATCCATCTGGTGCTTCTAATTCTTCAAGAGTTATTGTTATATAACCATAACCATTGAATGTTAATCCTCTAATTATACCATCTTCGTCTGTTACATCTGTCCAAGTTGTATATTCAATTCCAGCTTCTTCTTGATTTACTGTTATTTTATATTTAGCTCCTGCTAATACTCTATTATAAGCTTCTTCATCAATTTCTGTATCCATAGCATGTTTTTCAACATATACTGTATATCCATTTAACATTTTTGTATTATATACATTAATTGTTATTGTTCTATCTTTTGTTTTTTCGATACTTATACTTGCATTATCTTGTGAAGATAATAGTTCATAGTACTTAATATAACCATTAGAGTCATATTTTACTTCTATTTGAATATCTTCGATAGCTTTATATTTCTCTGGTGTATTTTGATGTATTGTATAAACTATTGTTTTTCCAGCATAAGCTTTTCCAACATTTGCTATTGTTTGTCCATTTTCATCTGATAATGGTGTTGTAACATCAATATCTGTTAAGATACTATCTGTTGCAGTTTGAATTTCAGCTGTAATATTGTAGTTTACTCCTTTTATTACTCTTTCTGTTTCTTGTTTTGATGCTTTTTCTGTTGTTGTTATATCAAATACAACTTGTGATTCATTTAATATTTTAATTGTTATTGTTCTATTTGAATTATCAACTATAACATTAAATCCATCATTTTGTACTACTGTAAATTCAGCTGTAGGATCATCATCTAATTGTGGTACATATTTTGTTGATATTTGAATATTTCCATCTGTATGTTGTGAACCATAAACATATCCTTTTGCTGTTCCTTTTTGACTTATTTCTATGTTTATTGTTCCTTCATAATCAATATTATCAATATATGTTAATCCTCTTTCTACAATTACAGGTGCATTACTATCTTCTGCATTTATTTGTTCATCTGTATAATTCTTTCCATCTATTCCTAAATTTGATGTTTGAGATATTGAACCATTACTAGCTGATGCTCCTGTTTTTGGTTCTACTGTTATCAAGTTTCCTGTTGTTGCATCTGTTATGTTCATATATATGCTTGAACCATTAATTCTCTTTCCTGTTTCTGCATCTTCAGTTACTACTTTTACTGTGTAAGCTGGTGATACATCTCCATTATATATGATTGCATATATGTTATGACAATTATAATAATTATCTTCCATAACTGCATTTAATCTACTTTGTTTACTTGATACTTGATTTGATATTCTTCCATATTGGTCAAATGTTACTGTCATTGTTAAATCAACAATTGGATTGTAACCTTCTGGTGGATTTATTTCTTTGAATGTATATTTCCATATTTGAGATTGTGGAGCAACTCCTAACTCAAAACTTAACATACCATTTTTATCTGTTGTTTTATTTTCATCTGTTGTTAATGTTATTGCTTCTCCAATTTCTGCTCCGTTATTGTCAACTTGTTGTGCTATAACTTCAAATTCTGTATCTTTTAATCCAACTTTTGAATTAATATCTTGTTTTAATACTGTTAAAGTTGTTTTTGTTTCATTTTTAAATGTAACTTCTATATTTCCATATGTTTCATCAACTTTTACTATTGCATTTGTTGTTGTAGCATTTTTGTCATCAACATAACCTTCACTTTCAGAGTCTAAATTCAAACTATATATATCTACACCTTTTTGTAATTTTATAGATACTTTATTATTTATATCTGATTTATAGCCTTCTCCTATTTGACGTTCAGCAATATTAATTGTTATTTCTCCAGATTGTGTTAAATCTTCTATTGTTGTTATTCCATTTTCATTTGTTTGTTCTGCTGAATATGATTCTCCATTTATACTTACATCATATTGAGTTCTTTCAATTCCTAATCCTGCATAATTTATATCTTCATCTTTAATTATCAAGTTATATGCATTATCATTTGGAATTGTTGCTTTAAAATGTACTCTTTGTCCGTTAATTATCTTAATATTACCATTTGTAGCAATTTCTAATTGTGTTTTTGTATTTAGTATTCCATTATTATTTGCAACTTGATTACATGAAGCAATACTTCCATCTGCATTATATCTGATTATAAATACTACATCTTCCATACTTCTATATGAAGTTGGTGTCTCTTTTTCATGTATTGTATATTTTATTGTTTTACCACTTAATGATGTATTAAATGTATCTATTGATGTTATAACAACTCCATTTGTTTCTGTTACAATATCTGTTACTGTGCTTTTTCCTGAGTTAATATCTGTTTTTGTTATTTCAAAAGATACTCCTGCCATAGCTGAATTTGTTGTTTTATCATATTTGTATATACCCATTTTTATATCCTTCGGCATATTCATTATTTGCATTGATATTTCTCTAGTATTCATAAAATTACTAGAATCAAAATTATTAATTACATCATTTCCTTTTATTATTTTATAATCTTCTATTTTTCCAGCTTCGTTGTATTTTACTTGTAATTCAATCTTTGTTGTATTTGCATAATATTCATCAATTGTATTTGTTTGTTCTATATAATAGCTTACAGTTTCATTTGGATATACTGGTCCTGCTATTACATTTGCATAACCTCTGCTGTCTGTTTGTGGATTACCTGCTGCAACATCACCTTTGCTACTTGTAACTTTAAGATATGCATCTTTCAAACCATAACTTTTATAAAATTTATCAATTACTTGTAAATCTAAATTAAATGATGGTTTATTTTTTATATTTATTGTTAAATCTGGTGTTGTTTTATTTATTTTTTGTGTATCTTCAACAGTATTTACTGGTTCAAAGTAATCACTATCTGATTTTACATTATTTTTTGAGAAATTACCTTTATCATTAAATGTTATGTAATAATCTATTGGTTTTGATATTGGGTAATAACCTTCTGGTAATCTTGTTTCAGATAAAGTATATTTTACTGTTGTATCTTTATATACTTTTCCTAATACTGTCATTTGTTTTGCATTTATAGATGTTTGTAATCCTTTATTAGATGTGACATTAAATCCGGCTGATAAATTATTTATAGTATTATCATAGTAGTCTACTTTATTTAATGTTACTTGTAGTTTTCTACTATATAGCATATTTATATAAACATTTCCTGTTGCTGAATCCCATGAAATATTTGCAACATTGTCATCTCCCCATAAATCTGCTTTTAGTGATTGTACATTAGAGATTCTACCATTACTATCATATGTTATATCTAATTCTGTATAATAATCTGATTCGTTTCCACTTCCACCAAGTCCTGTATTTGCCATATCGCTTGGGAAGAAGTAACCATTGTAGTTATTTCCTATTCTTGAAGAAGCTATTATGTATTTATTTACATTATCATTTGTTGCAGCTCCCCAATAATTCCATGAAGCTTTTCCATCTGAATTTGTATCTCTGAATGATACTGTATTATATTCATATGAAGTATTTGATACATATGCATTATTTGTAAATGGATACAATCTGATATTAGCTATTGGATTATTTGATATATCATCCACTGCTTTTACACTTATTTTTGTTGTTAATGCATAGCCTATATAGAAATCAATATTTCTATTTGAACTATCTTTGTTGTAATAATAATTATATTCCTTGATGTTGTTAGCTGATAAAGATGCATTTCCACTTTCATTCATATATGGTTTAATTATATTATCATCTATTTTTCTAACTATAGAATTGTTATAATCAATTTCTCCATTTTCATCAAATTTTACACTTATTATTGCAACTAACTTTTGATTTTCTTTTGTTATGTGTCTATCTACATATTTTTGATAATTCTTTGGTTCTGATTGCTCATATACATAGAATAATCTTGTATAATTCTTTTCTATTGGTACAAATAATTCATTTGTATCTTCATAAATAGATCCATCAACAACATGTCCATTTCCATATGTGCTTCCATATCCGATATACCCAGCTCTAACAAATTCATCTTCGTCTCTTGAAGTATTCTTTCTTTCTGTTGATACTGTATATTTAGCACCATCTAATGAAATTGGTTTTCCATTTTCATCAACTTCACTTTGGAATGTATAATTATCCATTGCATTTAATTTTAAATCAAACATTGGGAAGAATTTTAAAGTAATATTCAATTTGTAATTTGTATGATCTATTAAGTTGTTTTCATCTATTTGAACATATCTTCCATCTACTAGCCATCCTATATATGTATTTAATCCTGTATTTAATCTTGCATCAGTTATTTTTCCTTCATCATCAAAAGTTACATTGATTAAACATTGATATGCAACTGTTTGATATTTTGCATCTTGATTGTAGTGTGTTCCTGTATAGTAACCAACATTATTTCCAGAATTACTTCCATCATAACTATCTAAGTAATAACCACTTTGACTTGTTTGTTTTGAATCATTCTTTATAACTAGTCTTAATGTTCTAGTTCCTGCACCTTTTGTATATTGTCCCATAGATTCATAATCTTCACCATAAGAAATATCAGGTGTTCCGTTATTATCTCTGTCAGCTCCTGTTAATAATGCCTTATCTCCAACTAATTCATATTTTCCATCTGATACATAATCAGTAGGTCTTGTAGAATCTGTCAAGAATGCTTCTACTCTCATTCCATTTAATTTTTTATTTACATTGTATGTATCAACTGCTGTTAAATGAATTCCAAATTCTTTAATTTCTTCATTATATATTTCCATATTTATTTCAAAGTTATCTTTATCAAATGATGTAATATTAATTAATTCTCCTCCTTGTGTTGGAGTAATTGTTGATATTTTTCCATCATTATCATATGTAACTTTTATAATTATGTCTTTGTCTTGCCAATTATAACCTGCAGATTTTTGAACTTCTTTAATTGTATAGTATATATCTTTATTTTCTAATGTTCTATCTAAATATGATGCTGTATAACCATTTATATCTGTGTAAGATGTTTCTGGTGTTTGAGTTTGATTTACTTTATTTGTTGCTGATGAATTAGAATATCCATTTTCAGCATATTTACTTACAATTTGGAAACCAATATCTTTTATTTTTGTATTATGGTTTACACTATCTTCTGCTGTTAAGTTAAATTTTAATATTGGATTATTTTTTAATTGTACATTAACTTGGAATTTGTCAACATCACTAGTCATAGTTTCGCTTTTTGATACACTAGCAATTTGACTAACATTATCCTTATCTTTTAATGTCACATTATTTACATAACCATTTTCATCATATGTAACTATAACATCTATGTCTTTTCCTAATGTTTGGTAACCAATTGCTGGTTTAACTTCTTTTATTGTATATGTTACTACTGTATTATCTTTTGTTTTGTCTAAATGTGCTATTCCCATACCATCTGTATTTGTTATTACACCACTTGTACTTGTAAATGAAACTTCTTGATTTTCACTTGTTGTATATTTAGAAGATACACTATATTCAGTTCCCGCTATTTGGGTTGTTCCATCTCTTCTATCTACATTTTCAATGTTCATTTTAAATTCTGGATAATTTAATACTTGTATTTTTACTATTCCTTTTGTATTACCATTGTATGTTGATGCTGTTGAAGTTTTTGTATATGATACTGTTACAAATCTATTTTCTTCAACATCATTTCCATTGTTATCAACAAGTTTTGCTTCTGTTATTTCTCTATTTTCGTTATATTTAACTTTTACATAGAATTCTTCTACAGTTGCATAAGAACTTGCTCCTGATGTTTGTTTTACTTTATATATAAGTTCTTGATTTGTTCCTAATATACCTGAATATATTCCTGTTATTCCATTTGCATCTGTTGTCCCAGTTCCTCTATCTCCTCCAGATACTTCTGTTACTTCAAAATTTGCACCTTGTAGTTTTGTTGAGTTTTCAAAATAATATAAGTTTGTAATTTCAAATGGTACTTTTGGTTCTACATATATTCTTATTTTTATTGCTTTATTACCAGTTATTGTTATAGTATCATCATCTCTATCACTATCTAGAGTTACATCTGTTACTTTTTCGTTTGTGTATGTTACTTTAAATGTCTTATCTGACATTTTTGCATAAGAATTATTTATTTTTGTTTGAATTAGTTTATATGTTTTTACTCCATTTTCTAAACAATATCCTACTTGTATAGTTTCTTTTCCTGTTCCTGGTAATTCTTGAGAATCTGTTATTTTATATTCAGTATCTCTTAATACTGCATTTGTTATTTTGTCAACAGTTTCTACATTTACTACTAATGGGTCTTGATGATCTAATAAGATTTGTATATTGATTTTTCCACTTGTTTCTAAATTTTCTATGCTCCATAATTTTCCATAATTGTTATCAGTTTGTGCATTCATTGTTTTATCAATATCAACATTACCTGAAACATCAAATACTACATTTACTTTTATTGTATTTTTAAATGGTTTATAATAATCTGCTACCTTATTTGATGTTATTGTGTATGTTATTGTGCTGTTTTCTATATTTCCTCCAACATTAACTAATCCATTTCCATTAGAATCTGTTATTACTGTTTTTTGGGCACCTAATGAACTCTCTACTTTAAATCCATAACCATTTATTCCATTTAATGTTGTAGAATCAACTGCATTAATATTAAATTCAAATTTATCTAAAGAATAATCTGTTAATGTTACTAAATAGTTACTCTTTGTTGTTCCTGCTGATGTAGTTGTTGATTGTTGTTTTTCTAATTTTAATCTGTTTGCTGAGTATGCTTGATCTATTTGTTCTAAAACAACTTCTCCATCATCAGTAATTTGTTTTACTTCTAATGTTTCAGCATTTGTATTTACTCCATAACCAATTGGAGCTGTAGTTTCTGTTATATAAATTAAGCTTCCTACATTTACAGATAATCCTGTTAATTCTATTGCAGAGTTTTCATCTCCATTATCAACTTTAACATGTTTTCTAACTACTGTTGTATCAGGATTTACAACTTTTATATCATATTCTGCTCCTGTTAATTCATTTCCTGTATTATTTTGTTTCTTTAAGTCTAATGCTAGATTTCCTACTTCATCATAATTTGTATATAAATCTAATGTAATATTTGCTAAATATACACCTAAAGAATCTTCTTCTGCTCTTCCTTCACTATTATCTCCTGCACTTGAAAATGTTTTACTTTTTACTAGTCTATTTCCATATATTGTTTCAACATTTGTTAATAAAATTCTATTGTCTTTTTCTCTAAATATTAATCTTAATTTTACAGTTGTTCCATTTTTTACTGTATCTTGTGATGGATCATTATTCTTTCTTGATAATTCAGATATTTCTAAATCATAAATTATTTCATCATTCTCTGTTCCTTCTTTTCCTATATTTGGAACTCTTATATAATCATTATGTGTTTTATCTTCTAAGTAACTCTTATAATCATATGCAATTGTTCCTGCTGAACCTTTTTCACCTGTTGTCTTTTTGTCATTTAATGCCCCATCAGTTTTGTCTTTTAAAATATTTGATTTTATATTAACTAAAACTCCATCTACATATGCTCCATTTGTATCAAGTTTATTTATTGTTAAATTTAGATAAGTATCTTCTGCTGTTCTCTTTTTGTTTAAATGTTGATATACAATTGTTGATCCACCATTTATATATGCTCCTTGATTTGGTTCATTAACATTAGTTTGTCCTCTATCATATGGAGATTGTGATGTTATATTTGTTTGACCATTATTTTTAAATCCTAAATATATTTCTTGTGTTGTTGTATCAATAGTATATCCTGCACTTGCTCCAACTTGTTGTACATATATTCTTACTTGATCAGCTTTTACAATTCTTGTAGATAAGTTTCCACTAGTATTTGTTTGTCTTTCTTTTATTGTTTTTGTTCTTGTTACACCATTAATATCCCATTCAATATTAATATTATATTTTGCTCCTTCAAGAGCTTTACGAGTATCGTCTTTATCATTCAATTGTACCCTAAAATCTACCGTGTTATCTTCTATTAATTTATAACCAACTGTTATAAAACATGTATGTTCCATACTTGTTTCATTAGTTACTTTTGAATAGTAGTCTTTTATAATAGTTTGATTATCTATAACATTTTCATCTACTATATAACCTTCTCCATCAAATATCAAATTAAATCCGATATGATCTGCAACTTGCTCAACATCATATTCTTTTGGAACACTTGATTTATCTACTATTAATGAATATCTGTGTTGTCCTTCTTCTTTATTTTCTATTGTAAATGATAATTCACCATTTTTATCTGATACTGCTGGTCCATATTGAATTTCTGTTTCTGTATCTTTCAAATAATATATAACATTTTTTCCAACATCAACATCATTTTCATCAGCATCTACTAAAGATACTCTTACTATATTTTGTTTATTTTTCTTTGTACTTGTTAAATTTACAATTATATCTTCTTGGCTTGTACTTTGTTCTACATTTAGATTTTCTGTTTTATACCAAATTGTTATTATATTATTATTTCTGTCAATTGTTAAATTTTTTGAAACTGTATCTGCAACATATCCAACTTTTGGACTTTGTTCTGTAATTTTAATATTTAAATTACCACTTCCATAGATTTTTGTGTTTATTTGACCATCTTCATTTGTTGTTACATATTCATTTCTAACTTGGTTATTTGAATTTGTTGTAGAAACCAAATATGTTACACCTTCTAGTTTTGTTCCATCTTTATCATCACTTAAATTTATTTGTAAATCAAATGGATTTGTTTTTAAACTTTCATCTTTTACTGTAATCAAAACATGATTTTCTTTATCTGTACATACTTCTGTATCTATATTTGGATTAAATTGTTTTGATATTTTTGTTATTATTCCATCTTTATATGTTATTTCTATTAATGTTAAATTTGTTACTTCATACATGTCTGGTGCTGATACTTGTCTTAAAATATAATTGTATGTTCCATCTTTTGTCATAACTGTTGGAGAAAAATGTAAGATTCCGTTTTCATCAGTTTTACCTGCTAACACATCCATTTCATATTTGTTATTTAATTTTGGTTGTATTAATTCAAATTCACAATCAGACACTGTTGTTTGGTCATTTCCATTTTCAACTGATTTTATTTCAAAATCTATTCTTTGTGCATTAATAGGCATTATGACTTCAACACTTCTTTTTTCTTCATTTACAGTTCCATTTATATTAGATTCATGATTGTCAAATACAAGTTTTCTTGTTGTCTTATTATTTGTTATATCAAATGTTATAGGATCTGTTGAAATATAACCTGTTTTTACTTCTGTTGGTGAAACTGTATATGTTATTGTTCCATCTCCTCTTAATGCTCTTGCATCACTTGCTGTAATAGTTATATATCCATCATTATCTGTTTGTTTAGTAATATCACAAACTACTTCTCCTGCTTCATTTTTTCCTTCTACTTTTACAGTTGCTCCGTCTACTGCTAATTTATTATTAGCTTCATTTACTGCTTTTATTTTTAAATCGTAACCTTGACAAATTTTTATAACTGTTGATTCTGTATTTTCTCTTGCATCTGTTCCTTCTAATTGTTTTTTATCTGTAGAATTTTTATATGTATTGTATTTTATATTTTGTGTTTTGTTTGTGTATAATTCGTTAAATATTACACCTGCATCTATATCTACATTTGATTTCAAGGTAACTTTAAATGTTAATTTTTCTGTTTGTGAAAATTTCATTTCTTCAACATTCCATGTATAACCATTTTCTGTTTTTTCTACAGTTCCTTTTGTTGTCTTAAAGTCTGAAATATCAAAATAATTTAAAATTTCATCTGAGAAAACATTATTTACTTCTACATTTCTTATTGTTTTATTCAATTCATCATATATCAAATCAAAATCTAGTACTTTTGCATTTGTAATTTCTTCTGCTGAAACTTCACTTGGTAAAACATATACTTCTCCTGCTGTTGCTACTCCATTGTTTATGTAAGATGTACTTGTCATATCAACTAAGATTGATATAATTTGTAAGTTTTTATCATTTTCCATTAATTGTTTCATTTTTTCTGAAACTTCATCTGTTGAATCTGTAAAAACAATTATGTACTTATTTACAGTATTTTTTGAATCCACTGGTGTTGTAAATGTCTTATATGCATTATCTAAACCAATGTTACTATCACTACCTTCTCCATCTTTTAAAGCATTTATTTGATTATTTATGTTGTTTATATTATTCTTAACATCAGTTTTTGTACTAGTCATATTAAGTTTAACGTTATTATTATTTGATACAGAAATTCTAGAATTTTTAACATTATTCAATATACCGCTTGCTAATTCTTTTGCTTTAGTTTTTGCAGTATTTTGTGCATCATTTATTCCCATACTGTATGAAGTGTCTATTACCATAGCAACTTGTGTTTCAAAGTTTTCTTGCATTATGTTTTTTAATTCTACTTCATAGTTTAATTCTTTTGAATCAAAATACTGTTGATTAGCTGGTTTTACAATCTTTTCTGTTATTTGCATTTCTTCATTTTTGCTTGTTGCACTTTCATTTACAACATCAATAACATAATGATTGTCATTTGCTGAATATATTCCTTTCACTAAAATTCCTAAAATTGTTATAACTGAAATCGCTATAGCAATTATTTTCAAAAATGTTTTACGTTTTTCCATTTTGCTTTCTCCTTTGATTTATATATATATATTACTTTTAGTTTAACAAATTTATTTTTTATTTCAAGATGCACTTTTTTCCATTTGTTTTTTTATGTCCAAATACGCTTACGGAAGTCATATTTCTAGTTTTTTTGTTAATTCTTGACATTTTTATTAAACTTTTGTAACAATCATATTATTTTTTTCTTTTTTTCTTACGGCATGCTGAATTTATGGCAAAATAAAAAATCCAGCATTTTCTGCTAGATTTTTTATTTTATGTATTTTTGTAATAATTTATTTTGTCCTCTCGAAACAGTATATTCATCTATTTTTAAATAAGTTTTATATTTTTCCTCTATATTTTTTCCACTTCTTCTTAACTTAGATATTGTTGAATTTTCTAAATTCATTGTTTCTCTTAATTTGCTTATATTTCCTGTTGCTTTTATAACATATGGTGAACTAACACAATTACTATCTACTAAGATATATTCCTTGTTAATATCCATAAGGTCTGTCATATTAACAATTCTGTTATCATTTATTGATATTGCCTCTGCTCCAGCTGAATTCAAGTCATTTATTAATTGTAATAATGTAATTGCTGTTATATCACTAGTTTTAGATGTATCAATTGTAATTTCAACTCCTGAGCCTGAAACACTTAAATTTCCAATTAATTTATCTATCTTTTTTAATTTTTTAACGCTATTTCTTTCATTTACAACATTTTGCATTATTGTTTTATTTGTTTTTGATATTTCCAAATCTTCACTTTTTTGTACATCTACTTGTATTCCATCTTTGATTAGTGTTGCTACATAGCCTTTATTTCTTGTAATAGCTCCATAAATTGTTTGACTATCTCCTATAGCTTTTATAACAAACGGATTTCCTATTTTTACTCCATCGATTAATATTACACTTCCATCACAATAAACATATGTATTACTTACAATTCTTTGTCCATTTACAGATATTGCCTCTGCTCCAGCATTTTTTAATTCATCTAATAATATAACTATATCTTCTTGATGAATCAAATCATTTCCATCATTTATATTTATTATAATTCCTTCTCCATGCACATCTGTAGTTCCTAGTAATACTTCTTTATTTGATATTTGTTCTTCTATATTTGGTGTATTAAAATTTATATATACATTTTCTGCAATTATTATTAATATTGATATAATTAGTAATATTAATATGTTTCGTTTTTCCTTTGTTTTCATATTTTTCCTCTTCTCTATTTGTATTCACATCAATTATATTGTATATTATTTTACTTTAATTATCAAGCTTATATTTTAATAAATTCTTTTATTTTATTAAATTTATTTTCACCTATTCCATTAACATTTTTTATATCTTCTATTTTATTAAATTTTCCTTTTTCTTTTCTATAGTTTATTATTTTTAATGCTGTTGATGGCCCAATTCCTGGTAAGGTTTCTAATTCTGTTTGTGTTGCACTGTTTATATTAACTTTTGAAGTTTTTGCATTATTGGATGAATTTAAATTTTCTTTTGTAATATAGCTTTCTGTATTATTACTAGCCTCATTTGTACTCTCATTTTTTGATGGTATATTTATTTTCATTCCATCTTCTAATACATATGCTAAATTTATTTGTTTTAAATCAGCATCTTCTTTTAATCCTCCTGCCATTTTTACAGCATCTGCTATTCTAGAATTTTCTTCTAATTCGTAAATTCCTTCATTACAGATTGCTCCTGTTATATGTATTACTATTTTTTCTTGATTATTATTTTCTTCTGTAGTATTTTCTGTTTGATTATTGATTATAATATCTTGGCTTATATTTTCTAAATTTTCTTTATTCTTATTTTGTGTGAAATAGTTAAAAATTCCATATATCATGCCACTTATTATAATTATTATAAATATTATTTTTTTATTTATTTTTTGCATATTTTTCCTCCTTTTATATTGAAATTTAATTTAAAATAATATAATATATA
>ENA-UOOA01000351-UOOA01000351.1-human-gut-metagenome-genome-assembly--contig:-P61old-NODE-351-length-99338-cov-8.718371_pt1 | contig 99338 bp, 82 predicted proteins | sample MGYA00242467_ERZ724014 | MGnify/ENA metagenome assembly ERZ724014 | reverse complement strand
GTGCATTCCTGTTGAAAGAGAACGGGGAACACACCCGGAGATTGACTGCGTGAAAAAACATTTATTAAATGGTTCAAATGCAATTATATTTCCCGAAGGTGCCCGCTCTCGTGATGGCGGTCTGCTCCCATTAAAAAAAGGCGTTATTAAAATTGCAAAGGATACGGGGATTTCTATATTGCCAATATACATAGAGGGCGGATTTGAAATATATCCAAGACATGAAAAATCTCCTAAATTGTTTAATTGGAAGCAGCATAAAAGATATCCATTAAATATTACGGTACAAGAGCCGTTGAATCCACTAAATTATGATGAACAGGAAATGTTTAAGCAGTTAGAAAAAAAGTTGAAAGGAGAAGATATATGAATATTGGATTAGATGTGGATGGTGTTTTAGTGGATATTCGCACGTTTCAGTTAAGAGAAGGAAAAAGATATTTTCAGAAAAAGTATGGAATATCCATTAAAAATCCGGACATGTTTGAGGTACAGGATGTATTTGAATGTACGAAAAAACAGAGAGAGTCCTTCTGGATTAAGTATATTTGGAAATATTGTCTGAAAGAACCGATGACAGAAGATGCTGCGGAAGTTGTTAATTCACTAAGAAAAGAAGGACACCGAGTTGTAATTATAACGAGCAGAGTCCACACAACAGAAACTGGAATTACCGGCAAATTATTCCGCTGGATGTTAAGGCATTGGTTAAAGAAAAACCATATGACTTACGACGACATTATTTTCTGTGAGGAAAAAGGCAGCGGAGTGGATAAATTGCGCGTCTGCAAGGAAAACAACATTGATGTTATGGTAGATGACAGCTCGGAAAATCTTTATGAGGTTTGTAAAAACAATAAGGTGATTTGTTATACGGCTGCATGGAATTTGGAGTGCCATGATCTGGATGAGTGCAGGGTAAATAGTTTTAAGGAGTTATATGAAAGGGTGAAGGAACTGAAATGACAGGGGTACATGAATTTGATAGAAAATCCATTCATGAAATAGAAAAGATGACAATTTATGATAAGCAGGCATATATAAGTCAACTTCGAGAATATTATGTGAAATTACCCTTTGATAAAACTAAGTTGTTAAGGTGCGAAAGAATTCATAAAATATTGGTGCACATTATAGGAAGGGTGATTTTGTGGGGGATTAAAATTGATGTGAGAGGAAATGAAAAATTTCCTATAAATCAAAATGTTGTGTTTGTATGTAACCACAAAAGAGCATTTGATATTCCACTTATGCATATCGTACTTAAAAATAGGATGCCCCATTTCCTGATAAAAAAGGAATGTGAGTCTGGTATGTGGGGTGGAATTCTACGAAATATTGGAACCATATTTGTGCAGCGAGAGGATAAAAAATCTTGTGAAGAAGCTATTTCGGTGTTAATACATAATCTCGTACATGGGGAAGATGTTGTGATATTCCCGGAGGGAACTAGAAATCGGACACAACAATTATTACTGCCATTAAAAAAAGGGGCTGTATATGTTTCACAAGTTTCTCAAAAACCAGTTGTTCCAATTGCAATTAAGAAATATGGAAGAAAATATGTAGTTAATATTGGAAATAAAATTGAGTTTGAAACCAAAGAAAGTGTAAGAGAAGGAATCGTGCGTTTAAAACATATATTAGAAGGGCTTCTTTTAGAGATTTAGAATGAAAGTTGAAGCATTGAGTTGAGGAGGAATCATTATGAAGAGAAAAACAAAACGCCTGTTGGCAAGATTGCTGGCATTGGTAATGGTGCTATCCCTGTGCGAGATTACGCTGGGACAATCTACACCGGTGAAAGCAGCAGTTACTTTACAAAACCCAACCACCGATGGAAACGGTGTAACAACATGGGATTGTATCTATTTTGGAAACTACTGGCAGAATGATACAAATGGGGATGGAAAAGCTGACCAGAATGATCAAAAAGAGCCAATTAAATGGCGTGTTCTTTCCGTGAATGGAAATGATGCCTTTTTGCTGGCAGATAAAAATCTAGATGATAAGCTGTATAACAAGGAACATACAAGTGTGACATGGGCAACCTGTACCCTTCGTACATGGTTGAATGATACATTTTTAAATACAGCATTTAAATCGGCAGAACAGGCGGCAATAAAGAACACAATAGTTGTGAACGAGGATCACCCATCCTGTGGAACAGAAGGTGGAGAAAATACCAACGATAAAGTGTATCTTTTGTCCATTGCAGAAGCAAGTAATACTGCTTACGGATTTAATGGCGAGTTTCATGCCAGCAGTGAAACAAGAGAAGCAAAAAATACTGCATATGCAGAAGAGTGCGGAGCGTGGATGTCCCCGAGTACAGAGTACGAGGGGAACGGAGATTGGTGGCTGCGGTCGCCGGGTAATAGTAGTGCTGTTGCGTCCTCTGTGGTTTTTGATGGCTTAGGCGTAGACAGTAATGGTGTCGATGTTGGTGATGTTCATGTTGCGGTTCGCCCCGCTTTGCATTTAAATCTTTCCTCTTCTACTCTTTGGAGTTATGCAGGAAAAGTTACTGCGAAAGGGGGAGGTGGCTCTTCACAGCCTACATCAACACCATATGTTAGTGCGGAAGACAAAAAATATATCACTAACATTGAAAAGTCATTGCCTAATTTTTCAAACCTTGGATCAGCCGAATTAAAAGGACCGGAAATCAGTATTGGGAACAATACATTCAATATTTTTAAACAAAAGATGTCGATGGATTTATCCTTTTTCGATGCTGCTAACATGACGGTGAATATTGATGCCAAGAATAAGACAGCAGAAGTATTGTTAGGAATTAAGTCAAATAATAGAGCCACTGTGAAAAAGGATCCAAATGACACCTATTGGCGTAAATCGTATCAGGAAGTAAAATCACTGGTTAAATCTTGTGGTGGGAAAGTTAATACGACGAAATTATGGAATCAGTTTTCCAAACTTCGAGGAAAGTTAAAGAAAGTAAACGGAAGTGCGGCGTTTCATGTGAATGGTAATGCGGTGGGGTATGTAAAACTAAAATTAGATGATAATGGCAGTGTAATCGGCTTTGAAGAAGGTGGCATGACAGCGGCACTGGAAGCCGGCGGAAGCGTAAAAGTGCCGCTTTGGTGGATTGTGTATTCGGAATTTGGTGTCTCTGGAAGTGTCGATGGGAAAATCTGTCTTACGATGAATCCGCAAAAAGTCATTACACCAAGTGGAGAGTTAAATCTTGCAATCAAGCCTCATATCGCCTTGGGCGCGGACGCTGTAGTGATTAATATAAAAGGTGGTATTGAGGGAGAAATTGGTGGAAAAGCCTCTTTCCCATGGAAGAGTTTTTCAAATTCTGTATCAGCTTATCTGACAGGAAAACTTTATATTCAGGCAGATACGTCAGTGCCGGGATTGTCAGGATATAAAGACTGGAAGTTTTCCCGATTGGAGTTGTATCCAAACTTAGGCAAGACGACAAAAAGTATCAGCAAAATGACATATAAGAGAAGTACACCTGTGACTCAAAAAGAGATTCAATCGGTTAAAAAGAGTCAGAATCTCCTGGACTCGGCACAGGAATCGCTTGTTTATGAAAATGCAAAGCCGGCGATAACGACATTTGCGGACGGAACGGCACTTATGACTTATTTGGATGATACCGAGGAAAATTCCGGCGGTCAGACAACACTGATGTACCGTTTGTATCAGAATGGTGCATGGAGTGATGGCAAACCGGTTGACAAGACTGGACGGCTGGATACGGCAGCACAGATGTTTTCTCACAATGGATTTACTTATGTGATGTACGAAAACAGCGATGTGGCAATTACGGAAGATATGTCCGAGGAGGAAATCCTGCAGCACCTGGCATTAAAAGTTGCAAGATATGATGAAGAAAGTCAAACTTTCGATAAGGTTGTTACATTGCGAAAAGCAGGAAAAAATTGGAGTTATAAATACCAGTTTGCGTCAGACGGAACAGATTTGTATGCCGTTTGGGGTGAAAATTCTTCTGGTGATGCATTGTTAGAAGAAGGCAAGACGAAGATTTATCGAAGTAAACTGACTGAGGATGGTTGGTCTGCTCCGGAAGAATTATACCGTACCAATGATACAATCAGTGACTTTGCGTATGGTTATATTGGAGACGAATTTTCACTGGCTATGGTTCAGGGGGAGACCCTTTTAGTAAATGGTGAAACAATCGCAACTGCGGATACCGGAATGCAGGCAGTAAAATGCATCGATGGAAAGATTTACTTTATCCAGGATGGAACGCTTATGTGCTATGCCGGTGGGGAGACACAAGATTTGCACATCGCATGTGGTTCATCTTACGATGTGTATGAAGATGCTGTTTATTGGATTGGGCAGGATAATTTTAATAGCGAAATTTATAAACAAAAGATAGGAGAGGAATCCGTTGCTGTTGCGCTTACCGAAGATGGGGGCTATGTCAGTGGTTTTGCACTCTTAAAAAATAGTGAAGAACCGGGAGTTGTTTATACAGAGCAGGAAGTGGATACTTCAAAAGAAAATCCATATGGTGCGACGGTATTAAAATATAAAGATGAGACCAAACGGAGTCAGGCAGAGGTGACCAATATTGCTTATGATGTTCTAAGTTTTGGTACGGATAAAGAAAATCCGATTTTGATTACTGTATCAAACACCGGTACAACCGATTTGAACCATGTGAAAATTACAGTAAAAGATGCTTCCGGTAATGTATTGTATGAGGGGCCGTTCGTAGACAAACTAGCTGCTGGTATGCAAAGTGAGCAGGAGATACTGATTTCTGTTCCGGCAGACTTTACTACTTCGGATATTACGGCTTCTGTTACATCGGATGAAACATTCGAACAGCAGTTGACAGCGAAACAAACGATTGAAACGACAACAAGTGATCTTGCTGTTACAGCGAAAAATAATGATTTAATAACAGTAACCAATAATGGTGGTAATGAGGCAGAAAATGTATCTTTTGTTGTTAAAGATGGTGGGGAAAACGGTAATGTAATACATACAGAAACATTGAAAACATTATCTTCTGGACAATCGAAAGATATTTCACTTGTAGAGATATGGAACAAAGCTACAAGAAATGACATATCCGGAACGAAGATATTGTATTTGGAGGTAGAACAGGAAGAAACGGAATATGAGCTTTGGAATAATAGCATTGTGCTGGAAAAGGAAGTGGCACCGACTGCCACACCAACACCAACACCGATAGTAACGCCAACTGCTGTGCCAACGAAACAACCGACGGCGATGCCAACGGTCAAGCCGACTGTTGGTCCAACTGTAATTCCAACTTTAAAGCCGACCATAGCACCAACGGTAACACCAACTAGTCCGCCAACAAAACAATCGACTGTGATGCCGTCAATTACATCGGGTAACAAAAGCGTGACTGCTAAGGTATTAAATAAGAAAACATTGCCAAAAGTAAATTTGCGAATGTTAAAAAATAAAAAAGGCAGGAAATTAGTTGTTAGGTGGAATACGGTCAAAGGTGCCAAAGGCTATCAGCTCCAGTATGCCCTGAGCAAAAAGTTAAAAAAGAAAAAGAGCATACAGACCAAGAAAACAAAGTACACCATTAAGAAACTGAAAAAGAAGAAAACTTATTATATTCGTGTTCGTGCCTACAAGATGAATGGTAATAAAAAGGTGTACGGAAAATGGAGCAAGGTTAAAGCAGTAAAAAGAAAGTAATGTGCTAGGATGGTTAGAATCTAAAAAAATTGAAAGGATGAAAAAATGCCAGTAAACAAAGATAATAAAATGACAGGCTATGCATCGATAGATAAACCGTGGCTTAAATATTACAGTAAAGACGCTATTAATGCGGAGTTTCCAAAATGTAGCATTTATGAAAATATATATAAAGCAAATAAGGAATTTGATAATGAAATTGCTTTAATATATTATGGGAAAAAGATAACTTACAAGAAATTGTTTTGTAAAGTAGATAAGGTGTCAAAATCATTAATATCATATGGGGTGCGTTGTGGAGATAATGTTGGAATTTGTATGCCTGCAATGCCAGAAACTATTTATTTGATATTAGCATTAAATAAAATTGGGGCAAATGCAAATATGTTAAATTTAACATTTGCGGAGGAAGAATTAATTACCCTTATTAATAGTACGGAGACAAAGTTGTTGTTCATAGTTAGCGAAGCATTTAACCAACTAAAAAATGTAATTTCTAAATCAAACTGCACAGATATAATAGCGGTTTCAGCGGTTAATTCTCTTAATATATTTACGAAAGTTATAAAGAGAGTTAAAAAAATACAAAATACAATTACTTGGGATGATTTTATAAAAAATGGTAAACATAATTTCTTTGAGACACCTGTATATGTACCAAACCGACCAGCAATTATGGTATATTCATCTGGAACAACAGGAGCATCTAAGGGGATACAGCTTACTAATGATAGTGTTAATGCTACTATAACCGAAGGAATGTATATTGGTTTTAAATGGAATCGTCAGGATAGATGTATAGCAGTTGTTCCAATTTGGTTTTCTACGGGGATTTGTGCTCAAATTTTAATGCCGTTACATCATGGAATTACGGTGATATTGGAGCCGTTGTATGACTTTAAAATATTTTATCAACATATTGAGGCATGGCATCCCAATTTTACAATTACGGCAATTGGTCTTGCTGACTATTTGATGAATGAGAAAGAAATGAATGATGCATATAAATATTTCAAGTATTTTGTTATAGGTGGTGAATATATTACATCAGTTATGGAAAACAAACTTAATCAATGGTTACGTAAAAATGGAAGTATAGAAAAAATACATAAAGGATATGGAATGTGTGAACTGGGTGGGACAGTTACGGCAACACACTATAAATGTAATGAGATTGGTTCAGCTGGAATTCCAACACCTCATGTAATAGTTGCAGCATTTGATTTAGATACAGGAAAAGAACTAAAATACCGAGAAAGGGGAGAAATACGTGTTTTGAGTCCATGCAAAATGCTAGGGTATTATAAAAAAAAGGAAGAAACGGAAAAATTTTTTCATACAGATTTGACAGGACGAGTTTGGTGTTGTACAGGTGATATGGGTTATGTAACAGAAGATGGTTGTCTCTATGTCGATGGAAGAATTGAATCATCTTATAAAAATGAGGAAGGTGATATAATCTATTTATTTGATATAGAGCGTGCAATATTAAATATTGAACAGGTTCGCCAATGTAGAGTAGTAGTTTCTAAAGTGAATGGAGTAAATATTCATGTTGCACATATTGTTTTGACAGACGCTGCAGACAGAATAAGTGTATTGAGTAATATAAAGGAGTATTGTTCAAACAATCTTCAAAAAAATCATATGCCAACCTTATTAAAACTATACAACTCTGCATTGCCGGTTAGTAAGGCAGGAAAAGTGGATATTATAAAAATGCAAAATGACGTTGTTGACTTAGTTAGGTTGTAGAGGACTTATCGTGATAATAATAAAATTAACAATTAAGGAGAGGTTACGTGAAAAGTGGCTTGGATGAACAGAACAGAATAGAACATGAACTGACGGGATTTCCGTCCATAGATAAACCGTGGCTGAAATATTATTCAGAGGAAGTAATCCAAACATCCCTTCCGCAGAAAACATTGTATGGATATTTGTATGAAAATAATCGAAATCATATGGAGTCCACTGCTCTGAATTATTTTGGGAATCGGATTACTTATCAGAAGTTTTTTGAACATATAAAAGAAACAGCAATTGCATTTACAACAGCAGGGATTAAGTCGGGAGATATGGTTACCATTTTATCCTTACTTACACCAGAAACGATATATTGTATCTACGCATTGAATTATATAGGCGCAGTTGCCAATATGGGATATTTATCTTTGTCAGAAGATGAAATTGTTCAGATGGTAGAGAAAACAAATTCGAAAGCAATTATAGTATTGGATGTTGTGGCAGAAAAAGTGATGCGAGTTCAAGAAAAGCTAACATCAGATATGACGATTATTTTGTCGGTTGAATCGAGTATGCCATGGCTGATGAAATCCATGATAGAGTTAAAAAAATGGAAGAAGCTGTCATATGATGGAAAGCAAATGTTATCTTATGTTTCGTTTATAAAAAAATATGCAGGACAGGGACATGCTGTGGAAGTAATGTGGGAAAAAGATAATCCTGCAGTTCTGGTTTACACAAGTGGTACAACAGGAGAACCTAAAGGCGTTATTTTGACAAATGACAATATCAATGCAGTAGCTTTTCAGTATCGCTATTCTGGATTGAAATTCAGAACAGGTGAAAAAATTCTTGCATTTATGCCGCCTTTTTTGGCAATAGGATTTTGCCTGAATGTGCATATGCCATTGGCGCTTGGTTTAGAAGAAGTCCTCGGACCTAATCCGGATCCAGAGGTTATTACAAAATTATATAAAAAATGCAAACCGAATCATTTTGTGGCTGCACCGACAAATATCTTGCAGATTATTGATGCTATGAATGGCAAGTCAATGAGACATTGTATCACATTGGCTGGTGGTGGGGAATCTATGACACCACAGCAGGAAGAAAAGGTGAATACATATCTTGCAAAGCATGGATCAAGTGCTAAATATATTACCGGATATGGAATGACAGAATTTGCGGCAACAGTGACAACAGGATTAAATAATGTATATCGAAAAAACACACTGGGAATTCCGTTATGCAAAACGATTGTAAAAGTTGTAGATACGGAAAACGGACAGGAATTGTCATATGGTGAAGTAGGTGAGTTGTGCTTCCATACACCGAGTCAAATGAAAGAATATTATCAGAATCCGAAAGAAACGGCAAAGACGGTCCGTCAGCATGAAGATGGAATGAAGTGGGTTCATACGGGAGATCTTGGATGGGTAGATCAGGATGGCTTTGTCCATTTTAAAGGACGCATGAAGCGCATTTACATGACACAGGGAGAAGATGGCACTTTATATAAGGTATTTCCTGCAAGAACAGAGATGGTTTTAATGGAACTGGGAAATGTGAAAAAATGTGCAGTTACGGTAAGAATGGAAGGAAAACTTGTAAAGGAGCAGATTGCGTATCTTGTGTTGAATAAAGAAACTGAAAAAGAAAATGTCTTAGACAAAGTGAGAACACATTGTAGAAAAATGCTGCCGTCTCATTCTATTCCTGGAAAATATATTATATTGGATGAAATTCCACTTACACAGAGTGGAAAGACGGATTACAGAGCATTAGAAAAAATGAAGATAGATTGAGTATGACAAAGGAGAAGATAGAAAATATGATTTCACAGACAGAGCATGAGCTGACGGGCTATCCGTCTATAGATAAGCCATGGCTGAAGTATTATGATTTAAACAGAATAGGGGCACCGTTACCGGTATGGTCACTGTTTGATAACATATATGAGAATAATAAAGAACATTTGGATAATCCGGCACTGGTATTCTTTGAAAAAAAGATTTCTTATAGAAACTTGTTTACAAGAATAGACCTTGCTGAGGGCAAATTGAAGAATCTTGGTGTAAAAACTGGAGACACAGTTTCTTTTATTTCAATATTAACACCAGAGGTTGTTGCTATATTTTATGCAATAAATCGAATAGGAGCGGTTGCAAATTTTATTGATCCAAGGTTATCGGTTGAGACATCTGTTCATCATATTGTGAGTACAGACAGCAAAGTGCTTATAGTTTTAGATGCTTGCGCAGATAAACTGAATGAAATATCAAAACAAATCGGTGAACAGAATATCATCTGGCTGTCAATTTCAAGTGATATGACGCAACCAATAAAAACTCTATATCGGCTTAAAACTGGTAACAAGTTGAAGATGCCGGCGGAGTGTATAAAGTATGAAGATATTACAGCTGATGAGATTTCTATATGGAAAAGAGAAAAAATAGATGTTTCAGAAAGGCTGGCAATTATATGTTATACAGGTGGAACATCAGGAGATTCCAAGGGTGTTGAGTTAACGAATTATAATATTAATTCTGTTTGCGAGCAGTTCAGAAAGTTGTCAAAAGACTTTGATAGAAATCAGAAATGGTTAACACCGTCAGTTCCTTTTATTGCTTACTTTATTGTATGCTCTTTGCATATGCCCTTATCATATGGAATGAGTGCATATATAGAGTTTTATGAACCGATGCGAATGGTTAAAAAGATTCTGAAGTGTAAGATAAATCATATAGCTGTAACTCCAGTGATTTATGAGACATTGTGTTCTTGGAAGAATATAAAATCTTTGGAATTTCTTATAATGCCTACAACTGGTGGGGATAAATTAAGTGAAACAACTTATAAGAATATAAATGATTTTTTTGTGGAGCATGGATGCAAATATAAAATTTCAAATGGATATGGAATGACAGAAGTCTCATCGGGGGCATGTGTATCAGCATCAAATGAATGCAATAAATCTGGAAGCGTAGGAATTCCATTGCCTGATACTGTTATAACCTGCTTTGATTTAAATTCTGGTGAGGAATGTAAAATAGGAGAAAGCGGAGAATTATGCATTTCTGGTCCATCATTGATGCGTGGATATTGTAATAATCATGAAGCAACAGCAGCGGTTATTAAAGAGCATAATAGTAGAAGATGGATGCATACTGGAGATATAGCACATCTTGATGAGGACGGTTGTATTTTTGTTGAAGGACGAATTAAGAGAATGATTATTCGGTTCGATGGGTTTAAAATATTTCCTAATGATATAGAGGAGAAGCTTATGAAGTCGGATAAGATAGATAACTGCTGTTGCGTTGGAATAGATGATGGAGAATACAAGGTTGGACAAGTTCTGGTAGTGTTTTATGTGCCACATGACGGATATAATGATAATGATATAGAAAAAGAACTTCGTAAGATTGCATCGAAGCAGATATCTGAGTATTCACAACCAGCGAAATATTTATCTATAAATGAGATGCCGCGTACACACGCAGGAAAAATCGATTATAGAGCTTTGGAGAAAATACGTATCTAACGAAATAACTCTGATTTTATAGTTGATACGGAGAAAAATTTGACAAAGGAGAAGATAGAAAATATGATTTCACAGACAGAGCATGAGCTGACGGGTTTTCCGTCTATTGATAAGCCGTGGCTGAAATATTACAGTGAGGAAGCGATTCAGGCAGAGTTGCCGGAGTGTACAGTTTTACAATATATAAAGAATAAGAATACGAATAATCTGAATGGCATAGCATTAAATTACTTTGGAAATAAAATAACATATCGAGAGTTTTTTGAAAATATTGATAAAGTGGCGAAAGCTTTTTTGGCAATAGGAATAAGAAAAGGAGATATTGTCACGATTGCTTCCATGCATACTCCGGAAACGATTTATATAATTTATGGTTTAAATAAGATTGGCGCAGTTGCTAATATGGTATATCTTACATTATCTGCAAATGAAATAATTGAGAATATAAAAAGCACAGATTCCAAGGCATTTATTTATTTTACAATGATTCAGGAAAAGGGAAGAATCATTGAAAAAGAGTTTCCTGATATTATAACAATTATACTGGATGTATCAGACAGTATGCCATGGTATTTGAAATACCCATATAGATTAAAGAATAAAAAGGATATTTTGGGGAAAACATACCGTTTTAAGAATTTCTTGTCTTTGGGAGAAGGTGTCGTTGCAAAAGAAATGTTATACACTAAAAATGCTCCGGCTGTCATTGTATATACAAGTGGAACAACTGGAATTCCTAAAGGTGTGGTGTTAAGCAATGACAATTTAAATGCAGTTGCAGAGCAGTATTCGTATACAACGTTTGATTTCAGAATGAATGATATATTTATGGATATGATACCGCCATTTTTGGGGTTTGGAATTAGTATTGGAATTCACTTGCCATTAGCTCTGGGAATGGAATCAGCCCTTTGGATTGATATCGAACCCAATAAAGTAGTTCAGGCGTTTAATAGAATAAAGCCTCGACATTTCGTGTCTGGTCCGGTAATTGTAAAGGCGATGTTGGAGAATAATATCAAGGATATGAAATTCCTTTCAACATTTGCGGGTGGTGGAGAATCGTTGTCTATAGAGCAGGAAAAGAAAGTCAATTTATTTTTACACGATAAAGGGTATAGTGGGAATTATGTGACCGGATATGGAATGACTGAGTGCTGTGCTACGGTCTGTACAGGAATGCCGGGAATCTATAAAGAAGGAACTTTAGGTATTCCATTACCAAAGGTAAATATGAAAATTGTAAATCCTAAAAATGGACAAGAACAGAGATACGGTGAAGAAGGGGAAATTTGTTTTCATGCACCTAATGTAATGACTGGCTATTTTAAGAATCCGCAAGAAACAGACAATATTATAAAAACACATGCAGATGGCAAGAAATGGATACATACAGGTGATCTGGGGAGTGTAAGTCAAGAAGGTTTTTTGACCTTTCATGGAAGAATCAAGAAAATTTATGTGACCATGGGAAGTGATAACAGTGTGTACAAACTGTTTCCGATGCAAATCGAAAATGAATTGATAAAAAATGAAGATGTACTTGAATGTGGAGTGATAGTTGTACCGGACCAGGAAAAAATTCATGCTTCAGTTGCATTTGTTCGGGTGAAAGCTGGCTTGGATGAAGAGAGAGTTAGAGAAAAAATTTTTAAATTTGCAAGGAGACATTTGCCGGGACATGCTGTTCCTCAAAAGATTGTGTTGATTGAAAAAATGCCATACACACAAAGTAATAAGATTGATTATAAAAAACTTGAAGAAAAATATCGGGAAGAATTTTAGAAAAGAGGATGTTCATGGATGGTCTGATTGGAAAACTGATACAAATGGAATTGCAAAATGAAAAACAGGAGAATAAAAAATGGCGGATGAAAGAATAATTTCACAAGCAGACCTTAATCATATTTCAAAATATTTAGGGGCGCTGCATGAAGATTTAAAGTACATCGACAACAACGTCGATAATGGTCAATTTTTTCGCAAAGGAAAGAAAAGTTGAAGAAAAGAAAAAGTGTGTAGAAGGTCAGTATATCGATAGGCGTACAAAAGGTTGTCAGATAATACGCGCTGTATTGGCAGAGGTAGTTGATTACAGAAATGAACTTGAAAAATGGGACGCAGAGAGTCAGAAAGTAGTTGATTATTTGGAGCGGCTTACACCGATTGAGTATGTATGCAAGACAAAAGATTCAGGTAGAAGGATTAATCTTTAAGGGGGAAATAAGAGATGGATACAGGAAAAGCAGATGACATTAAAAGAACAGACTTGCTGGATAATACAGATGATAATGAAACTGATACATTTGCGAAAGGGCTTCCTGACTGGGATTTGGTTCCGCCGCAAGTGACTGTAAGGAGGCGAAAAAGCGAATGATACCGGTACCACATACATATGCAGAGTGGATAAATTTATTAGCGTGTTTTACTCAAAGAGAAAATGATGAAGAAGTGCTTTTGGCAATGCAATCGGGAACGTTGGAATGGCAGTCGGGTGTCGCAGAACGTTTTTCAAAAAAATTAATTGATTCGGTGAATGAACGAATGAATTTGGCATCGGATCGGTTTCAGCAGGCAATATCCAAATCGCATGGGGAAGAGAGTGCAATTATATATGCAATTTTAGCATTACGGAAAGAAATGACATTTCTTGCAGAGGCAATGAATCTTCCTGTCTTACCTGACAAAGATAGACAAACATATATTAATCTTGTGTTAGAACAGGCAGATAAAATGCAGGAGACGTTGGAAAAATCAGCCTCAAATGAGAAAAGTGGGAAAATGAGGAGTATTATTCGAAACAATAGAATTAACATTGACAGGAGGAGGACTTTGAATGAGTAATAGTGAAAAGAGCAGGGAATTGTTAAAAAGATATTCAATTGCAAGAATTCCATTTATTGCAATCAATACAATTGAACCGGGGAGAGCGTTAGCTATACTGCAAAGTATTGCAGAGGAACTGATGCTTCCATTTTGTGTTCATTCATCGACTAAAGGAGTATACGATTTGGCATCTGATAAAAATTTGTGTGAAGATAAGTCGATATATGGGGCAATTGATTATATGACAGAGCAGATGAAAAGAAAACAATATCAAACAATAATATTGACGGAAATTCCTGATTTATCATTAGAGAATGCAGAGTCTAAGCAAATTTTATCTCTTGTAAATTTGGCAAATGAGTCGGGTGGCGTTGTGATTGTGTTTACCAATTCGCCAATCTGGAATCAGTTACAAAGGCAGGGAATGATAATAAAACTTGATCTTCCCAATGAAGATGAAATGGTTTCAATTATACATAATTGTATGGATGATTATAGGGGTGAAATCACGATTGAATGGGATGATTCGGATATTCGACAGGCCGCTTTATTGCTGAATGGAGTAACGGCAATTGAGGCGGAAAATGTTATTGCAGCGCTGATAGCAAATAAAAGTATAAAGAAATCAGATATGGATGAGGTGAGATTTGCAAAAGATAGATTGTTTGCTGATATTTCTGGACTTGAAAGAATTGAGGTTGATGATAGTGTTAAAAATGTGGGCGGTTTACAGGGGTTGCAGAGGTGGCTTGATGAAAAGAGAGAATTATTAAAGCCTGGGAAAAAGGATGAACTCACTGAAAAAGGTTTACAGCCACCGCGCGGAATTTTGCTGGTTGGAGTTCCGGGGTGTGGAAAATCTTTATCTGCAAAATCAATTTCAGCAAATTGGAAGTTGCCATTGTATCGCTTGGATTTTGCTACTGTTCAAGGAAAATATGTTGGACAGTCGGAACAGCAGTTAAGGGATGCGTTGACTACTGCGGAAAATGTCTCACCGTGTATTTTATGGATTGATGAAATTGAAAAAGGATTATCAGGAGCAATGGGTGATGGCGGAGTTTCTACAAGGATGGTAGGACAGTTTTTATTCTGGCTGCAAGAGTGCAAAAAGCAGGTATTTGTAGTTGCAACAGCAAATGATGTATCTATGTTGCCATCTGAGCTGTTGAGACGAGGTCGTTTTGATGAATTGTTTTTCGTGGATTTGCCAACGGAAGAAGAAAGAAGAGAAATCATATCGTTATATATGAGCAAATATCTTGATTTGCAGTTTGAGGGAGAATTTGCAAATAAAATTATTGAAATTAGTGAAGGGTTTACTGGTGCGGATTTAGAATCAACAATACGTGATTTGACGTATCGTGTGATTGCAAATCCAGACTTTTTACTTAGTAAGAATAATATTGTGGCAGCTTTTGAAAATGTTGTTCCTCTTTCGCAAACTAGTCCGGAGCGAATTGCGAATATAAGAGATTGGGGAAAGGAACGAGCAGTTCCGGCATCTGGAAAACCTATTGGACAACAGGAAATTGGTGCTAAAAAGAATGTTTTACGGACGAGAAAAGTCCTGGTTTAGAAAGGGGGATGAGAATGCCAAAACCAATTATTTCTCAAAGAGAAAAGCAGGCAGCAGAATCTGTATGCAAGGTTAAAAAATGCAATGTATCGAATTCTTTTAGTAAAACCAAATTGGACAAGTTGTTGCGCAAACAGCGCTCAAAAGGATATGTGGATATGATTTGCGAACTGGATGCAGGTGGTCATGTTACGAATCAGGATAAAGTAAATCAAATCATTCAAAAAATTAAAGATGAATTTCCTGAGATTGATATATCACCTATTTTATTAGGCATTGTATCGACATGTTATCTGGAAAAACCCTATGAAGTACATACTTTGGATATAGAAGGAGGGGTGCTTGAACATTATAAGAAAGGGCAGGTGTTGCCAAAAGGTATGGAAAGAGTTAGAGGGATAGCAATGAACGGTGGATATGCGTTTATTGAAGTATATACAGATTGTTATAGAGCTGTCTTGAAAAATGGCATGGTGGCTGTTGTTCCGTATTAATGTGGATGTTATTTATAAGAAGGAGTTTATATGATTAGAAAGAGAGAAAATATTGTTGCACGAGTTATTCATGATAGTTACTTTTTAATTGATATAAAACAAAATTATCTAGATGATAAAGCAAGAATTTATGAAGTTAATGAAATTGGATATTATATTTGGAAGCAACTTGATGTGGTCAGCGATGTAGATGATATTGTTGATTTGTTATCGAATGAAATAACAGAAGATATAAACCGTAATTTTATTAAAAAAGATGTTGTTGAGTTCTTAAATGCATTACAAAGTGAAAAATTTTTGGAGGTTATAGATGGTGGAAAATAATGAAAAAATGTATTTGGAATTGCTGGATTTTGATACAGATAAGAAAGAAAAATGGGTAAAGCAGCGGTTGCCTTATTCTGTATTATTTGAATTAACAGCAAGATGTAATATGAATTGTGTTCATTGTTATCTTCAAAATGTACATGATACTAAAGAGTTAAGTTATGATAAAATCATTGAAATAATAGATATATTATATGAAAAGGGAATCGTTTTTTTGACCTTTACGGGTGGAGAAATCTTGTTAAGAAAAGATTTTGTTGATATATATTTGTATGCCAAGAAAAAAGGATTTTTAGTTGAATTATTTACTAATGGGTACCTTTTTGATGACAAAATAATTGATGCATTAGCAGAATATCCACCGTTGCTTGTAGATATATCATTATATGGTGCATCTGAGAATACTTATCGTAAAGTCACGGGTTTACAAAATGCATTTGCAAGGGTAATACAAAATTGCAAAAAATTAAAAAAAGCAGGAATAAGAGTATCCTTGAAGTCACCTATTATTGACCTCACATATCCCGAAATTAAAGATATGCAGATGTTGGCGGACAAGCTGCAAATACCATTTGTCTATACTTTTGAAATATGTAATACAATTGATAGACAAGATATGCCTAAAATGCACCAGATATCTTTGAATAAGGCGTTAGAATATGAATTTGCAAATCATTATAAGCAGATTCAGACTGAAGGTAGAAAAAGTAAATCAAATTATGATGAAATAATTAATGAACTACGAACTAATGAAAAGGTGTATTCGTGTAATGTGGCGGTTAATAGCTTTGTAGTTGATTATAATGGGAAGATGTGTCCTTGTATGAAGTTAAGACATAGAGGAATTAAATTGGAAAAAAATAATTATGAAAAAATTTGGAGTGATTTTAAAAAATACAGTGCGCAGATAGCTACGATGGATTATAAATGTAAAGGATGCGAAGCACTTTACTATTGTGATGTATGTCCAGCGGAAATGGATTTTTTATATAATGATCCAGAGTATAGACCAGAGAATGCTTGTAAATGTGCTTATATAAGAAAAGCATTTTATGAGAATAAAATTTCTTTTGATGAAGCATTAGCAGAGGCAAAGGAGAATGAGAAAGGAGGGATAATATGAGCTATAGCAAACCAAAACTTAAAAAAATGGAAGTGTCGGTAAAAGTTAATTCGGATGCTAGTGAACGTTCATCCTGTGAAGGTGGACATTGTGTAAGAACACGTTATAGTCAAGATCATTAGTTTTTAGCGGCAAGAAAGAGCGTAGAACGCCCCTCCTGTTGGCGGTGTCGTTTTACGCTCTTTTTATATGCCGGAATTTGGTGTTTTTGGCACGATTTAGAACTCTTTTTGAAGGGCGTAAGTCGCTTGACAATTGTAAGTAAATATATTGACTTCGCGCTTTGATTGTGCTAGTATATATACAAACAAGGGTGGGGCGAAGATGTTCTCCTTGTAATGATAGAAACAGAAGAATTTGACTAATAAAGGAGGATACCATTTGGGAGCAAAAGATTTAGCGGAGAAAAATTTACTACAGTACAAAGATGTATTTTCAGACATTGTCAATGTAAACTTATTTGGTGGCAGGTGTTATGTGTCAGCAGAGGAGTTGTCGCGAGAACCCGGTGAATTGATTACGAAAGCCGTCTCTGATGATAAACTTCGCCAGTTACAGATGGATGTGCCGATGAAGTGTAAGAAGGATAATATAAATTTCTTCTTATGTCTGGAAAATCAGAGTGACAAAAATAATGTTATGCCGGTGCGTGATATGGGGTACCAGCACGCCAAATATATGGAGCAGATCAAGGAAGCGAAAGAAAGTAATCGGAAAACCGGCAATTATCCAAATCCGATGACAAAGGAACTTAACGATTCACAGAAATTAAGCCCGGTCATCACTCTGGTTTTGAATTACAGTCAGAAAGAATGGGAAAAGCCAAGATGTCTGAATGATATGTTGGAATTTCCGGAGGATATTGGTGAGGAACTTACAAAATGGATTCCAGAGCATCCCATTTGTATTATTAACCTTGCCAGTCAGTCAGAAACGACAATCCGCCAGTATCAATCAGATTTTAAATACATAGTCCGTTATCTGTCCTGTGGAAATGACAGAAAGAAACTGGATGAATATTTTCAAACAACGGAGTTTGAATTAGACCATCCGGAGGCGTTTTTAGACTGGTTGTCTGCGGTGACAAACGACACGAGATATCGGAAAGCAAAGGAATTAATTGAAGAAACTGAAGGAAAAGGAGGAAAAATCAATATGTGTGTATTGTTAGATATGTATGAAGAACGAGGAGAAGCACGAGGAATAGAGAAAGGAATTGCGCAAGGGATTGCCAAAGGAGAAGCGCGTGGAATAGAAAAAGGGATTGTCCAAGGAGAGGCGCGTGGAATGGCAAAGGGAATTTCGCAAGGGATCGAGGAAATCAACACATTATATCATTGTTTATTAGCAGATCATCGAATGGAAGATATACAAAAAGCAATCATGGATACAGAATACCAAAAGGAATTGCTGTGTGAATATGGGATAGGAGAGTAAGAGGAGGATACCATTTGGGAGCAAAAGATTTAGCAGAGAAAAATTTACTACAATACAAAGATGTTTTTTCGGACATTGTAAACGTAAACTTATTTGGTGGCAGATGTTATGTGTCAGCGAAAGAGTTGTCGCGGGAACCCGGCGAGTTGATTACGAAAGCCGTATCAGATGATAAACTTCGGCAGTTACAGATGGATGTGCCGATGAAGTGTAAGAAGCACAATAGAAGTTTTTTCTTATGTCTGGAAAATCAGAGTGACAAAAACAACGTTATGCCGGTGCGCGATATGGGATACCAGCACGCCAAATATATGGAGCAGATAAAGGAAGCGAAAGAAAGTAATCGAAAAACCGGCAATTATCCAAATCCGATGACAAAAGAACTTAACGATTCACAGAAGTTAAGCCCGGTCATCACTCTGGTTTTGAATTACAGTCAGAAAGAATGGAAAAAGCCAAGATGTTTGAATGATATGCTGGAGTTCCCGGAGGATATGAAATGTGAGTTGGAGCCATGGATACCCTCGTATTCGGTTTGTGTGATTAACCTAGCAAGCCAGCCGGAAACGACAATCCGCCAGTATCAATCAGATTTTAAATACATAGTCCGTTATCTGTCCTGTGGAAATGACAGAAAGAAACTGGATGAATATTTTCAAACAACGGAGTTTGAATTAGACCATCCGGAGGCGTTTTTAGACTGGTTGTCTGCGGTGACAAACGACACGAGATATCGGAAAGCAAAGGAATTAATTGAAGAAACTGAAGGAAAAGGAGGAAAAATCAATATGTGTGTATTGTTAGATATGTATGAGGAACGAGGAGTAGAGAAAGGAATTTCACAAGGAATCGAGGAAATCAACACATTATATCATTGTTTGTTAGCAGATAATCGAATGGAAGATATACAAAAAGCAATCATGGATACAGACTATCAGAAGGAATTGTTGCGGGAGTATGGGATAGGAGAGTAAGAGGAGGATATTATTTGGGAGCAAAAGATTTAGCAGAGAAAAATTTACTACAATACAAAGATGTATTTTCAGACATTGTAAATGTAAACTTATTTGGTGGCAGATGTTATGTGTCAGCGAAAGAGTTGTCGCGGGAACCCGGCGAGTTGATTACGAAAGCCGTATCAGATGATAAACTTCGGCAGTTACAGATGGATGTGCCGATGAAGTGTAAGAAGCACAATAGAAGTTTTTTCTTATGTCTGGAAAATCAGAGTGACAAAAACAACGTTATGCCGGTGCGCGATATGGGATACCAGCACGCCAAATATATGGAGCAGATCAAGGAAGTGAAAGAAAGTAATCGGAAAACCGGCAATTATCCAAATCCGATGACAAAAGAACTTAACGATTCACAGAAATTAAGTCCGGTCATCACGTTGGTTTTGAATTACAGTCAGAAAGAATGGGAAAAACCAAGATGTCTGAATGATATGCTGGAGTTTCCGGAGGATATTGGTGAGGAACTTACAAAATGGATTCCAGAGCATCCGATTTGTATTATTAACCTAGCCAGCCAGCCGGAAACGACAATCTGTCAGTATCAATCAGATTTTAAATACATAGTCCGTTATCTGTCTTGTGGAAATGACAGAAAGAAACTGGATGAATATTTTCAAACAACGGAGTTTGAATTAGACCATCCGGAGGCGTTTTTAGACTGGTTGTCTGCGGTGACAAACGACACGAGATATCGGAAAGCAAAGGAATTAATTGAAGAAACTGAAGGAAAAGGAGGAAAAATCAATATGTGTGTATTGTTAGATATGTATGAGGAACGAGGAGTAGAGAAAGGAATTTCACAAGGAATCTCACAAGGAATTTCACAAGGAATCGAGGAAATCAACACATTATATCATTGCCTATTAGCAGATAATCGAATGGACGATATACAAAAAGCAATCATAGATACAGAATACCAGAAAGAATTGTTACAGGAGTATGGGATTGGAGAGTAGGAAGAAAAAAACTCCACAGAAAATATGTGGAGTATCCTATGTTGATTTTATAATTAGTTCTCTTTACAGACTTCTTTTGCCATATTAAAGGCAGCCCAGGCTTTTGGCCAGCCGGCATAAAAAGCGGCGTGTGTGATAATTTCAGCAATTTCTTCTTGTGTTACGCTATGTTTTTTTTGCATTTGCGAGGTGAAATTTCAAAGAGCTATCAAGGATACCGCTTGCCATTAGGGTGGTTACGGTTACGATGCTTCGGTCTCTGGAAGAAAGTTTGTCCTCTCTGGACCATACCTATCCAAACAATACATCATCGTTTAATTCAGCAAATTGTTCAAAAAAGTAAAGACGGCCATCAGCATGGTGTCCCAGTAATTTGGGTGGCCAAGGTAGATTACATCATATGAGTCGATACTTTTCAGGTATTCTGCAAGAGCAGGTTTTGCGTTTTAGTATAACATGGCGAGTCTTGACAGAGAATTTCCAATATGTTATTGTTGCATCAACTAAAAGTTTACACGAAGAGAAATCGTTATTGCATGAGGGGAAAGCAGTATGTATGAACCAATGTTGGATACATTTCTTGCCGTTGCGGATTGTGGAAGCTTTACGAAAGCGGCGGAACAATTATTTATTTCACCGACAGCAATTATGAAGCAGATGAATTCGTTAGAAAATTCCGAATTATAAGCTGCATTTGATTCCTTTTGAGGATGACCACAATGGTATTTTGTCAGAGATTGAACAGCTTGGCGAAAAAATTGATTTTTTAATTGGCATATGTGATTCGCGGACATGGCTTTCTATGTGCGACTTTCTTTCGATTGGACGTTATAAGAAAAATATATTCAAAAAAATTAGAAGTGGAAAGGAACTGACGATGAAAGCAAATTATCATACACACACAACACGGTGTCAGCATGCGTTCGGAGAGGACAAAGAGTATGTAGAAGAAGCAATTCGGGCAGGACTTCGGATATTGGGATTTTCAGACCATTGTCCGTGGATTTATAAAAGTGATTATGTGTCGAATATCCGAATGACGCCACAGGAAACGGATGGTTATTTTTCATCACTTGAAAAGCTTCGCAGGGAATATGAAAAAGATATTGATATTTTTATCGGATTTGAATCCGAATATCTGCCGGAACTGATGGAGGAGCAGGATGCTTTTTTGAAGGATTACCCGGTGGATTACATGATACTTGGACAACATTTTCTTGATTCTGAGAGTGATTTTAATTACAGTGGACGTATGGCAGATGATGAAGATAGATTGATTCGTTATGTGGATTTGTGTATTGAGGGAGCAAGGTCCGGACGCTACTTATATTTGGCACATCCGGATTTGATATACTATACCGGTTCTGATAAAATTTATCAAAGAGAAATGAAACGGTTGTGCGAAGCAATGAAACAGATGAATATTCCGTTGGAATATAATTTGCTTGGTTTGGCAATTCACCGCAACTATCCGGAGGAGCGATTCTGGCAGATTGTACGAAATACAGGTAATTCAGTGATTTTTGGAGTAGACGCTCACAGACCGGAACAGTTTGCCGATAGACAGACATTAGAACTGGCGAAAAAACAGTGTGAGGGAATGAATGTTGTGGAACAATTGACGCTTGACAGATGTAAGACAGAATGATAAGATAACAGCGTTATGCTGCGTATCAACAGGAAAGGAAAGAAAATGGCAGAAGAGCAAAAAGACAGTGAAACAAAAGAGAGGCTGCTAGCATGTGCGAAAAAGGAATTTGTGGAAAAAGGGTACGCAAAAGCTTCACTTCGTGCAATTTGTAGAGAAGCTGGCGTTACGACAGGTGCATTGTATTTCTTTTTTCAGGATAAAGATGATTTATTCTGCTCCCTTGTTTCGCATGTGCTTATTCGTGTTCGGGAACTTATTGCGGCTCATCGTGAGACGGAAGCGGATGAAGCGGCAAAATCGGTTATCTCCAGCGGACATGATGATTCGAGTGAGGTCGAGTTGACAAAGATTTTGGTACATGAACTCTACCGGAATCGAGAGGAAGTTCTGCTTTTGATTAATGGAGCCGGCGGCTCTTCGATGGAAAATGCAGTGGATTTGATTATTGATGAAATGGATGAGCATAATTTAATGCTGACAAAGGCGATGTGTGACGAATTGCAGATTCCGATGATTCATCATGCACTTGTGCATTGGATGTCGCATAATCAAGTTGATATGTTCCTTTATATGATTCAGCATATCGAAGAGGAGGAACAAGCACTCGCATTTGCCGGGCAGGCGATGAATTATCTGCTTGGTGGCTGGTATGGAATGTTTGGTGTGCGTGGGTAATATTTTAAAGACCTTTTACAGGTCTTTTTAAATAACATTAACATAACGGTGTTATGTTGGAAAGGAAAAAATATGTATTTGGAAATTAAAGATGTCAAGAAAAGTTATGGAGAAGATGGTAGTTTTGTACAGGTATTAAATGGGATTACTACAGAGGTAGAACACGGAGAAATGTGTGTTATTCAGGGAACGTCAGGTTCTGGTAAGTCTACACTTTTAAACTGTATTGGCGGACTGGATACAATGGATTCCGGTTCTGTAAAAGTAGCAGGGACAGAAATTTTCGGAATGAAAAGGGAAGATTTGTTAGAATACCGCCGTGCAAATTTGGGATTTATTTTTCAGTTTTACAATCTTGTACCGAATCTTACGGTAAGAGAAAATATTCAGGTGTGTGAATTTCTGACAGATAATCCGCTTTCGGTCGATGAATTATTAGATACTCTGGGATTGACAGAACACCAGAATAAGTTTCCATTCCAACTTTCCGGTGGACAGCAGCAGCGCTGCGCAATTGCAAGGGCATTAGTGAAAAATCCAAAGTTGTTATTGTGTGATGAACCGACCGGAGCGCTGGACTCAAAGACGTCACGGGAAATTTTGATTTTGCTCGAGAAAATCAATGCGCGTTACGGAACAACAATGCTGATTGTAACGCATAACAACAGTATTAAACAAATGGTTCATCGTGTGATTTTTTTGAAGGATGGACAGATTAAAAAATCGTATACGAATGAAACAAGAGTACCGGCAGACAAGTTGGAGGATTTATAAGATGCAGAAAATTTTAAGAAAAAGAGTTTTACGGGATTTGAAAGAAAATTTCTTTCGCTATCTGGCACTGGGACTTCTAATTATTCTTTGCATGTATATGATTGGCTCTTTAGTTGGTGCAGGAGAAACAATTGTGCAGGGAGTGGATGAACAGGCTGAGAAAAATCACATGGAAGATGGTCAGTTTACCTGTTTTGTGCCGCTATCAAAAGATAATAAAAAAGTGCTTGCAGAACACGATGTGGAACTGGAAAAGATGTTTTACCTGGATTTTGCCAAGCAGAAAGAGACGATTCGTGTATTCCAAAACCGTCAAAAAATCAATTTGGTTGCACTGCGCGAGGGCCGTTTGGCAGAAAAAGAGAACGAAATTGTGTTAGAGAGACGTTATGCGGAGGAACATCAATATACGGTAGGCAGTCAGATTACGCTTGGAAAAATCAAGCTTCGGGTGACCGGTATTGCAACGACGCCGGACTATGATGCTCCGCTTCGCAAAATGTCGGATACGATTGTAGACAGTAAAAATTTTGGTACGGCGTTTGTCGGTAAACGAGCGTACATTAAATTGAAACAGTCTCATCTGGCAGCACAGTCAGAGGAATACTTGTATGCTTACCGTCTCAAAGGAACGACAACTTCTGACGACGTCAAAGATATTTTGAATGATTTTAAAGTGGATGCGGACGAAATATCGGATTCATTCTTTCAGGATTATTGGGATAGAACCGGTGGTAAAGTGACCGATATCGATGATGGAATTGATGATTTGTCAAAAGGTGCAAAAAAACTGGCAGATGGACTTCGGAAACTTAACCGTTATAAAAACAAACTGAACCTTGTGCCGGAAAAATTGTTTGAAAGCGCATTAGAGCAGACTGAAGATGCATTAAAGGAAAATGGCACATCAGTATTGTTGTCTGAGAAAAATTATGCCGATGAGTTGGAGCGTATGATTGCATCACAGTCGGGTATTACTGTTATGGCGTGGAAGAGTGCCAAAGAAAATCTGGATGCCCTTAAACAGTATAAGGATGGACTGTTGTCGTATACCGATGGCGTGGAAAAAGCAGGTGAAGGTGCTTCTAAATTGCAGGATGGTATGGATGAACTGAAAAATGGCGCAGATGAATTTATCGATGAGATGGATGTGAATCTTGCCAATTTGCAGTCTTTTGTGACGGCGGAAGATAATCCGAGAATTGGTGCCTCGGCAGATGATCAGAAAATTAATATTTCGGCAGGGCTTGTGTTTGGTGTCATTTTGATTGTTTTATTTGCCTATGTGATTTCTGTCTTTACTGTACATAGCATTGAAAAAGAGAGTTCTATCATTGGAACTTTGTATGCACTTGGGGTAGCCAGATGCGAACTGATGCGTCATTATCTGATGCTGCCGGTCGTGGTAACGACCCTTGCCGGAATCCTTGGCTTTTTGGCAGCAGTCAGTCCGGTCGGAATCCCTGTACAGATGCAGGATTGCCTTGCGTACTTTTCTATGCCGGAAATCACAGTTCAAGTACCGATATATTTGATTCTTTACGGCGTATTTATGCCGCCGGTTATGGCGTGTGTTGTCAATTATATTGTAATTCGGAAGAAACTTTCAAGAACAGCTCTTTCGCTGATACGAAATGAGACGAAAAAGAAAAAGCAGAAAGCGGTACAATTAGGGAAAATGAGCTTTTTGAAAATGTTCCGTATCCGCCAGATGTTGAGAGAATCCCGTGCGGGTATTACAGTGGCGGTCGGTATGTTTATTGCTTTGCTCTGCATGATGATTAGTTTAGACTGCTATGAGCTGTGTGTTCATGTGCGTGATAATAACATTGCAGACACGAATTACGATTATATGTATACGCTGAAATATCCGGAAAAAGAGGTGCCGGATGGTGGTAGTCCGGCGCTTGCTAAGACGATGAAAAAACAGATTTACGGTTATAACTGGGATGTTACGGTTCTTGGAATCGAAAAGGGAAATTCGTACTTTGATGCTAATGTTGAGAAGGGAAAAGGGAAAGTAGTTGCTTCGTCTGCCCTTGCCCAGAAATATGAGTTGTCTATTGGTGACGAATTTACGTTAAAAGATGAGGAAACGGATACCTTATATGCGTTCGAGGTGACCGATATCTGCCAGTATGCTCCGGCGTTTTATGTCTTTATGGACATTGATAGTGCCAGAGATTTGTTTGGTGAGCAGGATGATTATTATAATACCATTTTTTCGAATAAAGATTTAAAGATTCCTTCCGGACGTTTATACGCAACAACGACGAAGGAAGATATTGAGAAATCAGCGGATGTATTTATGCAGATGATGGTCAGCATGGTCATTACCATAACGATTGTTTCCACGTTAATCTTTATTCTTGTGATGTATTTAATGATGAAAGTGATGATTGACCGCTCTGCATATTCCATTTCATTAATGAAGGTATTTGGATTCCGGACAAGAGAAATTCGGAAACTTTATCTGGATGGAAACTTTTATATTGTACTTGTTTCCGCAATTGTCAATATACCGTTATCAAAGGCAATTATGGATTGGATGTACCCAAGATATCTGGTAAGCAACATTGCATGTGGACTGGATTTATCGTTTGAGCCATGGCTGTATGTGGCAGTTTTTGCTTTGATAATGATTTGTTATTTTGTTATCAATCGTGTACTGGTTGGCAGATTAAAGAAGATGACACCGGCAGAGGTACTTAAAAATCGAGAGTAAAAAAATGTGGTGGGAATTGAAAGGATGTGTTAGAATAGAGAAAATTGCAATGGAAATAAGTGAGTGATAGGTATGAGCCGGTACAAAAAAGAGATTGTTAAGCATTTGTCTGCTCTGATGCAGGAAGGGCCAATTGAAGAAAATAAAAATTATATCCAGCACGGCGATGTGACGGTTTTTGATCACTGCATCGCTGTTGCGGAATACAGTTGTAGAATAGCGGAGTTTCTGCATCTTTCCGTGAATCGAAAGGTGCTGATACGGGGAGCACTGCTTCATGATTACTTTTTGTATGACTGGCATAATCCGGACAACGGTCATCGGCTGCATGGGTTTTCTCATCCTTATACATCAATAAAAAATGCGAAAAGGGATTATTCGATTACAAAACGGGAAGCTGATATTATCGTAAAGCATATGTTTCCATTAACGATTGTACCACCACAGACAAAGGAGGCATGGATTGTCTGCTTAGCAGATAAAATATGTGCCGGCGAGGAAACAATAAAAGGGATACGAAAAAGAAAACGGAGAAAAAGCAGATGATAATATGGAGCTGTACAATTGTTTTAAGTTTTTTTGTGTATAGTTTTTTGGGATGGCTGTGGGAGTCGACAGTTTGTTCTTTGTATAATGAGAAACAGTTGATTAACCGGGGATTTTTGGTGGGGCCGTTATGCCCGATTTACGGTGCAGGGGCATTGTGCTGTTATTTTGCACTGTATCACGTGCAGAATCCGGCAGCTGTATTCGTTTTGTCCGCTCTTTTGTGCTGTGCATTGGAATATCTTGTCTCGTATATGATGGAAAAGATGTTTCACACAAGGTGGTGGGATTATAGTGATTTCCCATTTCATTTAAATGGGCGGATTTGTCTGTACGGTGCGCTGGCATTTGGAATTGGGTGCTTTTCCGTGAGGTTTTTTGTGCAGCCGGCGCTGTTTCGTTTATTTTCCTATATGGAACCCCGGGGCTTATTCGTGGTGAGCGTAGTTTTTTTTGTGTTGTTTATTACTGATTTGCTTTTAACGATAGCAAACTGGAAGCAGTTAAACAAGCACTTGGCAACCATTCATGCCTACCTGAATGGTTCCGCAAATCAAATTATGGAAAATTTCTCAGAGAAAATCCCGGAGTCGCTCATTAGCGATGAAAACGGTATACGGGTAAAAATCCGCAGAGTATCAGTCCTTTTGCAGAAAAGAGAACTGCGCTTTTTTGGGGCATTTCCGAAGTTAAAGATTTATGCGTATGATAAGACGATTAAAAAACTTCAGTTGAAAGAGAGATGGAGTGAGTTTCGGGAGCGGAAATTAAAGCGGTAAAGGAGGACGATTTGTGAAAAAAGAGCAATTGGTACGTCATGAATTTGAGCCGGTATATGATAAAAATTCTGAAATTTTAATTCTGGGAAGTTTTCCTTCCGTGAAGTCGAGAGAACAGGGCTTTTATTATGGGCATCCACAGAACCGTTTTTGGAAGGTGTTAGCTGCCATTGTACAGGAGAAGATACCGGATTCCATTGAAGAGAAAAAGGAAATGTTGTTAAGAAATCACATCGCAGTATATGACGTGATTTGGCAGTGTAAGATTACCGGTTCGAGTGACAGCAGCATTAAAGATGTGGTGCCGGCAGATATTATGACTATAGTAGAACTCTCGAAAATAAGGAAAATCTATGCAAATGGAAAACTGGCGGAAAAACTTTTTTCGAAGTATCAGGAAAAGAAGGTTGGAATAAAAGCAATTGGACTTCCCTCGACGAGTCCGGCAAACGCAGCCTATTCTTTGGAGCGGCTTGTTGAAATCTGGTCAGAACAGATAAAACAGAAATAAAAAGAACTACGAATCATAAGCGATGGATCGTAGTCCTTTTTCGATAGGCAATTGCTAATAATTACGGAGCTGCCGGTACCGGTGTCTCAGTAGGTACAGCAGTTGCATCCGTGTAATTATCCGGGTTTGCTGGTGTGTTATCGGATGGTGTGCCGCCGATGTCCGGTGTTTCCTGTTTTGTCGGAAGTGTTTTGGCACGTTTTACGGCGCTGTCAAAGGAGGCTTTATAGGAATCGTATTCACTATATCCTTTCAGCCGTTTGATGGCTGCCTTTCCATCTTTAATCAAGGCTTTTGTTGTTGCATTATAGTATGTTCTCTTTTTCAAGGTGTCAATGTACCATTTTGCTTTTTTTAAACGGTTTGCCTTTAACGTATTGTTTGCCTCAGTTGCTGCGTTTTCTGCATCAATCTTTTGCTGTTTCTGTATTTTATCTGCCTCATCGGCTTTTGCTTCTTTAATAGCCTTTTCCCATTTGTTTTTAACAATATCTTTTAGTGAGTTATATTTGGTAGCAACTCGCTCTTTATAAGGACCTTGTGCATATTCGTCCGGGATTTTTGCAATAATTGCATTTACCTTGTCATATTCATCTTCAAATGCAGAAGCAGTTCTGACATCCTTAATTTTATATTTTTCAAATGCGGAAACAGCTTTTTCTGCTTCTCTTTTTGAAGCAGATATTTTGTATTCTTTCTCCCAGTTTGATTTTCTGTCATTGCTTTGCTGCGAATAATAGTCATAGCCGCCAGGACGCTGGCTGTAATAGCGTTTTAACGGATTATAACTGATTTCCTTTGTCGAGGAAGATAAGTTTCCACCGGATATTCTTCGCAGTTCAATGGTTTCCGGCAGATCAAAATTTGCCTGTTTTTTGTTTTTATGAAGTCCGTTCATAAAACTTGACCAGATACGGAGAGGATAGGTGCTTCCGTACATACCGGGCATTTTTCGAGGCGTATCGTAACCGATCCAGACTGCCGTTGTGTAATAACTTGAGAAGCCGCAGAACCAAGCATCCTTGTTGCTGCTGGTTGTACCGGTTTTGCCGGCGTAGATTTGATTGCTGTTATATCCTGCATGACCGGTTCCGTAAGCTTCATTAAATGTACCCTGCATCATATCCTTCATAATGAAAGATGTGTCTGCGGAGTAAACTTCCGTTTCACTGTCCTCAATTTCCGGTGCTTCGTAAACGGTTCCGTTTGTTTCGTGTTCAATCTTGACAAGACAGGTACGGGAACTCATTTTACCATTATTTTCCAGTGTAGCATAACCTCGGCACATATCGTTAATCGTAACACCATAAGTGAATCCGCCTAAAGAAACTGCCGGAGCCAGATTATCGGCATAGGAGAGGGAAGAAAACTGCAGTTTATCTAAATAGTTCATTGCAGTTTCCGTACCGACTTCTTTGAAAATCTGGAAAGCAACGGTATTTAAACTTCGCGCTAGTCCTTCGCGGACGGTGACATTTCCGTGATAGCCGCCGCCACTGTTACTTGGACTGTAGCTTTTTTTGTTGGTGTTATCCCAATAGACCTTGTGATCATTGATAACGGTTGAGCCATTAATAACGCCATTGTCAATAGCCGGTGCGTAATCCAAAAGTGGTTTGATGGTAGAACCGGGCTGCCGCTTTGAAAGAAAGGCACGGTTATACTGGTCGTTCTGCGTTCTGCCACCCACCACGGCAACTACATATTGAGTTTCATTGTCAATACACATGGCGGCACTCTGTAACGCATATTTTTTCGTTTTTTTACTTTTCTCCGTAAAAGTCGATAAGGTTTTTGATACGGATTTTTGCAGGCGCTTTTGAATCTTTGGATTCAGCGAAGTGTATATTTTATAACCACCTGCACGAATCTCTGCTGAACGTTTGCTGTATTCCGTGGAGTATTTTTTGTTATAAGTATCCTGCTCTTTTTTGGAAGAAAAGTTGTACTGGAATTTAAAACCATGTTCCTTCATCAATTGGATGGCTGCCCGGTCAATGGCATAACTCATCATGTAATTCTCCGAGGAGGAACTAGTATCCAGACCGACAATGGTTATTTCTTCATTTTTTGCCTTATTAAACTGTTTTTTCGTGATATAACCCTGTTCTAACATGTTATTAAGAACTTGAAGCTGTTTTTCTTTCGCAAGTTTCATGCTCGCAATTGGATTATAATTATTTGGGCTGTTGGAAATACCACAGAGCATGGCAGCCTGACCAAGTGTTACATCTTTGGCAGAGCAGCCAAAGTAAAATTTGCTTGCGGTTTCTACGCCATAACACCGGTTGCCATAGAAGTTACTATTGCAGTAGAACTCCATAATATCAGCTTTGTTGTATTTTTGTTCCAGTGCCGGTGCAAGTAAAACTTCGGTTAATTTTCTGCCGAAAGACTGCTTTTGCGACAGCAGATTATTTTTGATGACCTGCTGGGTAATGGTACTTCCACCCTGAGTGATTTCTCCTTTATTTGTAATGAGGGAAATGCCCGCACGTGTAATCGACTGTAAATCAATGCCGCGGTGTTCCATAAATTTTTTGTCTTCGGTTGCTATGTATCCGTATTGGATATATTCCGAAATTTTATTGATTTTTACATATTTATAAGAACCACTGTCGATTTCGCCAATTTTCTTCCCATCTTTGTCGTAGATGACGGTGTTGGAAAACATATGAAAACTGTTTTCATTCAGGTTTGACAGTTTGTCGTATGCTTGCTCACAGGAATCCTGATACATTGGAAGTATTTTGGCATACAAAATTCCACCGGCAATTCCACCAATAATTAAAACCAGTAAAATTACATTCAGAATTACTTTTGAAAATGTCAGGCAGAAATTCAAAATATGGTAGAGCAGGACAAAAGGGAAGGAAATAATTTTGCAGGTGATGTCAAACCAACGTTTGTCAACACGCATTTGTTTGATGCTATTTTTCCATTCGTTCCATTTGGCTTTCATGTGTTGCCTCCTTCTTCTTTTTATGCAGCTTAATGATATTATAGATCCAGACCCCCAATAATAGGAGAAGAATCCAGTTTACCACATTTTTATAAAATAGCTGCTGTATCAAACAGTAATTTGGTGATGTTTTATTTACATAAATTGTAATCTGTTGTCCGGCCTCATTGGATATGCCAAAGAGATGTGGCAGGATAAAAAATTTATCTTCCTTATATTCTGTTCCTTCATATTGATAAGAAAGTTCTGCCATCGGAATCAGGAGAAGAAAACCGTCCGTCTTTTTTGCAACAATGGTGGCGGTAGTTTTTTCATAGCTTCCGTAGTTAAGTATACGGCTGCACATATCGATGTTCATAAAGAGCAGAACCATCAAAAGAAAGAATAGTATTACCAAACGGGGCAGTAACGGCGGTGTCTTGCGAACCCGCTGTTTCCGTTCTTTTTTTTGCATAAAAGTCCTCCATTTTTCGTAAAGTATTCTTTATTATACAATTAAAAAGGCAATTTGTAAAACCTTATATGCCAATTTGTCCTTCTTTTGATGCCATTTTTCACAGAAGAGGGGTGAAAAATAGAATAGACAATTACAGAGGGATTGGATATAATAAGGACAAATGCAGGAGAGGAAAGATGGTTATGAGCAGACGAAGAATGCATCAAAAGGATGCGATTATTTTGGCAGGATTATTAGGCGGTGTGTTATTGCTGTTGTTTTCTCCACTTTGGGGACCGATGATCTGGCGTGCACCGGCATCGTTTTCAGAACCGGTGGCTGTATCCGGTCAGGCAACAAAAAAAGAAGAAAAAAAAGAAACGAAAGAAGAGCAAAAACAGCTTCCTATCGTAAATGAGGAAGGGATGACGCTTGCAGAGCGTATCAACACGCCGAAAGGATATACAAGAGAAGAGGCAGAAAAGGGAAGCCTTGCGGAGTTTTTACGAAAATATTCCTTAAAAAAATCTACAGGTGTAGTAAAAACATGGGATGGAAAAAAGGCAAAGGACATCACCAACACGCCGGCGGTTTTCAAACTTCCGTTAGCAAAGGAGAATCTTCAGTGGGCCGGCGGTTCCGTGATTCGATTATATACCGAGTATTTGTGGGAAAATCAAATGTATGACAAAATCTCTTTTCAGTTTTCCGATGGCTTTGCAGCACAGTATCAAAAGTGGAGAGAAGGATTCCGCATCCGCAAAGATGCGACCGGCGCAATTTGGGTCAATGGTGGTGAACTGGATAAAACGAGGAAAAATTTGGAAGCGTATCTGCACTGTGTTTTGACTTATACATCGGTTTCAACATTGGAAAAAGAGACGAAAAAGATTAAAAAAGATAAATTGCAGACCGGTGATTTGTTTTTGGATGTGGCGACCGGTGATGCGGCAGTGGTTGTTGATGTGTGTGTCAATGAAAATGGCGAGAAGGCATTTTTGTTAGGAAAGGGAGGAAAGCCTGCAAAACAGTTCCATCTGCTCACAAATCCGGCACACGAGGAGGATCCATGGTATTACGAATCGGAATTACAGTACCCGTTTGTAACATCAGAGGGAGAATTTAAGAAAGGTTCTCTTCGTCATCCGACCTATTTGGATTGATTGTAGAAAATATGCACAAAAAAGCATGTAATATTGTTATTTTTTTGACAAAGTGACAAAAACCTTAAAAAAACGATAAAAAAGGTTGAAGAATTTGTCGATTGCCTATATAATGGGAAATGTTGAAAAATATTAGTGAAAAAGAAAATTTCGAAAGGAGTTCATTATGAGCGAAAATACTTGTCTTGAGAAGCAGCCTCTGTGTGATGAGATGCTGCAGAAGATGGACACATATTGGCGTGCAGCAAACTATTTGTCCGCTGGTCAGTTGTATCTGTTGGATAACCCGCTGCTTCGCAAACCACTTACTATGGATCATGTTAAAAAGAAAATTGTAGGTCACTGGGGAACAGTACCGGGACAGAACTTTGTCTGGACTCACTGTAACCGTGTTATCAAACGGTATGATCTGGATATGATTTACATTTCCGGTCCTGGACACGGCGGAAACTTCCAGATTGCAAATACCTACATTGATGGAACATACAGTGAAATCTATCCTAATATTTCTCAGGATGTTGAGGGTATGCAGAAGATGTTCAAACAGTTCTCATTCCCATGTGGAGTACCAAGTCACTGTGCACCGGAGACTCCGGGTTCAATTAATGAAGGTGGAGAACTTGGTTATTCAGTCGCTCATGCGTTTGGTGCCGTATTTGATAACCCGGATTTGATTGCAGTTCCAGTAGTTGGTGACGGTGAATCTGAGACAGGTCCACTGGCAACTTCCTGGCAGTCCAATAAATTCTTAAATCCGATCACAGATGGTGCGGTTCTTCCAATCCTTCATATGAATGGATACAAGATTAGCAATCCTACTGTATTTGCACGTATGTCTCATGAAGAAGTAGAGAATTTCTTCAAGGGATGCGGATGGGATCCGATCTTTGTAGAAGCAAAAGATGAAATGAACGATGGTATCGATCCGGAAGATCATATCGCTATGCACAAGGCTATGTGCGAGGCTATGGACAGCTGTATCGAGAAAATTAAAGCAATTCAGAAACATGCTCGTGAAAATAACGATGCAAAGAGAGTTGCTTGGCCGATGATCGTACTTCGTACTCCGAAGGGATGGACAGGTCCACGAGTAGTAGACGGACAGAAAATCGAAGGTTCTTTCCGTGCACATCAGGTTCCTATGTCAATGGAAAAACCAGAGCATTTGGATCAGTTGAGAGAGTGGCTGCTTAGCTACAAACCGGAAGAACTCTTCAATGAAGACGGAAGCGTTAAACAGGAGATCGTTGATATGGCTCCTAAGGGAAATGCTCGTATGGGTGCTAACCCACATGCAAACGGTGGTCTTCTTTTGAAAGATCTTCGTCTCCCGGATTTCCGTGAGTATGGTGTAAAAGATGTTGTTCCTGGTGAGACTCAGGCACAGGATATGATCGAGCTTGGTGCTTATGTGCGTGACATCTTCACATTGAATAAAGAAAATAAAAACTTCCGTATTTTCGGACCGGACGAATCTATGTCTAACCGTCTGTATCATGCATTCGAAGTTGAGAATCGTCCTTGGAATGCAAATATGTACAGTGATGATGACAACCTTGCACTGGATGGACGTATCATGGATGGTATGCTTTCTGAGCATATGTGTGAAGCATGGTTGGAAGCTTATCTTCTTACCGGACGTCATGGTTTCTTTGCTTCTTACGAAGCATTTATCCGTGTTGTAGATTCGATGGCAGCACAGCATGCAAAATGGTTGAAAGTAACAAACCAGCTTTCCTGGAGACAGCCAATTGCATCCTTGAACTTCATTTTGACATCGAATGTATGGCAGCAGGATCATAATGGATTTACACATCAGGATCCAGGTTTCTTAGATCATTTGGCTAACAAGAAGGCAGACGTTGTACGTATGTACCTTCCACCAGATGCAAACTGCTTGCTTTCCTGCTTTGATCACTGTGTAAAGAGCAAGAACTATGTTAATGCAATTGTTGCATCCAAACATCCAAGCAAACAGTGGCTGACAATGGAGCAGGCTGTTAAACACTGTACACAGGGTATCAGTGTTTGGGAATGGGCTAGTAACGACCAGAATGCTGAGCCGGATCTTGTTATGGCATGTTGTGGTGATACACCAACACTTGAGACTCTTGCTGCTACAACAATTCTTCGTGATGCAATGCCTGAATTGAAGATTCGTGTAATTAACGTAGTAGACTTGTTTAAACTTGAGTCTGACAGTAAACATCCACATGGTCTTTCTGACCGTGAGTATGATGCTCTGTTTACAAAGGATACACCGGTTATCTTTGCATTCCACGGATATCCAACACTCATTCATGAGTTGACTTATGAGCGTCATAATAAAAATGTTTCTGTACATGGTTATCAGGAAGAGGGTACAATTACTACTCCATTTGATATGCGTGTTCAGAACGAGATTGACCGCTTCAATCTTGTTAAAGATGCAATTATGCACCTTCCACAGCTTGGAAACAAAGGTTCTTACCTTATCCAGCAGATGAACGACAAATTGGTTGAGCATAAACAGTATATTGCGGAATATGGTCAGGATCTTCCTGAAATTCGCGATTGGAAATGGCACAAATAATTTCACTGTAAGGTGAATGAGAGGGGGGTGTCAGTGGGCAGCCCTCTTTGTTTTGGAAAAATAAAGGGGAATGAAAATGAAGGTAGTTGCAACCATTTATACAGATTTTTCTGAAAAATTTGGAATCCCAAGGCAAGGAGCGTTGGCTCATGAGTCCGAAGGAATTATCGTATTTGAACCGGAATACCGCATGGAAGAGGCACTGCGTGGTATTGAGAAATATTCTCATTTGTGGCTTTTGTGGCAGTTTTCAGAAAATGTATCGAAAAAATGGTCGCCTACTGTCAGACCTCCGAGACTGGGAGGAAATAAGCGAGTAGGCGTGTTTGCCACCCGCTCACCATTTCGCCCGAATCCGATTGGACTAACTGCCGTTCGACTCATTGGTGTGGAGCAGACAAAAAATAAGGGAGCGGTGCTTCGGGTTGCCGGCGTAGACTTAATGAATGGAACGCCGATTTATGATATTAAGCCTTATTTACCGTATGCGGACAGTATCCCGGAGGCATCTTTAGGCTTTGCCGGTGAGCATTTAATGGATGTGCTTGAGGTAGTATGTTCTGATGAATTATGGGGGAAAATACCAGAGGATAAAAGAGGAGCATTAGAAGAGGTATTGAGCCAGGATCCAAGACCGGCTTATCATGAAGATGAGACGAGAAAATATGGTATGGAGTTTTCCGGGTTTGATATTATTTTCCATGTAAAGAAAAAGGTTTTATATGTGGACGAGATTAAGAAAGGAAACTTGACAACAAAATCAAAGTTGTTATAATAAGTATATCCTATCAAAATTATATGAAAAGGAGTGCGAATTATGGACTCATTAATATATTTAGACAATGCTGCAACGACAGCAGTTAAGCCGGAAGTTTTTGAACAGATGATGCCTTACTTTATGGACACATATAGTAATCCGGCGAGTGTTTACAGTTTTGCCGGAAAAGCAAAGAAAGCGGTTGACGATGCGAGAGAGCAGATTGCAAATGCTTTAAATGCGAAAACACCGGCAGAAGTTTATTTTACCGGAGGCGGAAGCGAGGCTGACAACTGGGCAATTAAGATGACAGCAGAAGCTTATCAGAATAAAGGAAAACACATTATTACAACGAAAATTGAGCATCACGCCGTACTTCATACGACTGCATGGTTAGAGCGCAAAGGCTTTGAAGTGACTTATCTCGATGTGGATGAAGATGGTTTGATTTCGTTGGACGAACTGGAGAAAGCTATTCGTCCGGATACGATTTTGATTTCTGTGATGTTTGCCAATAATGAAATTGGAACGATGGAGCCTATTAAAGAGATTGGTGCCATTGCAAAAAAACATGATATTTTGTTCCACACGGATGCGGTTCAGGCATTTGGTCATGTGCCGATTGACGTGCAGGAAATGAACATTGATATGCTCAGTGCAAGCGGTCATAAATTCCATGGTCCGAAAGGAATTGGATTTATGTATCTGCGCAACGGCGTAAAGATTGGACCATTGATTCATGGTGGTGCGCAGGAGCGATCCCGTCGTGCCGGCACACATAATGTACCGGGAATCGTTGGTATGGGTGCAGCGACTGCACTGGCTGTACAGAATATGGAAGAAAATGCGAAAAAGCAGATTGAAGTCCGCGACTATTTGATTTCCCGTATTGAGAAGGAGATTCCTTATGTAAAAGTGAATGGTCACAGAGAGAAGAGACTTCCAAATAATGTAAATGTATGCTTCCGATTTATTGAGGGAGAGTCCCTTCTGATTATGCTTGACCAAAAAGGAATTTGTGCATCGAGCGGCTCGGCATGTACATCCGGTTCTTTGGATCCTTCACATGTATTGCTGGCAATTGGACTTCCTCATGAGATTGCACATGGTTCGCTTCGTTTGACGTTGTCCGAAGAAACAACCAAAGAAGATGCTGATTATGTTGTGGACAATCTGAAAATGATTGTTGAGAGACTTCGCAGCATGTCACCTCTTTATGATGATTTTGTAAAGAAAGAAAGCGAGGGAAAATAAATGTACAGTGAAAAAGTAATGGATCATTTTTCAAATCCGAGAAATGTTGGCGAGATTGAAAATGCCAGTGGTGTAGGAACAGTCGGAAATGCTAAGTGCGGCGATATCATGAGAATGTACTTAGACATTGATGAAGATACAAAAATTATTAAAGAATGTAAATTTAAGACATTTGGATGCGGCGCAGCAGTTGCGACCAGCAGTATGGCAACGGAACTGGTAAAAGGAAAAACGATTTACGAGGCACTGGAAGTGACAAACAAAGCAGTAATGGAAGCTTTGGATGGACTTCCGCCGGTAAAAGTTCACTGCTCGCTTTTGGCAGAGGAAGCCATTCATGCTGCTTTGTGGGATTACGCTGAGAAGCATGGAATTAAGATTGAAGGATTGGATAAACCAAAGGCAGACATTAATGATGAAGAATAAGAAAACCGTAGTGGTAGGCATGTCCGGAGGGGTTGATTCCTCTGCGGCTGCCTACCTTTTAAAACAACAGGGATACGATGTGATTGGCGTAACGATGCAAATCTGGCAGCAGGAAGATACCTGCACCATCGAGCACGAAGGCGGATGCTGCGGTCTGAGTGCTGTCGAGGATGCCAGACGTGTGGCAAATCAGATTGGAATCCCTTATTATGTGATGAATTTCCGTGAAGAATTTCAGGAAAATGTCATTGATTATTTTGTGAAGGAATATAGAGCGGGAAGAACACCGAATCCGTGTATAGCGTGCAACCGGTATGTGAAATGGGAATCTCTGCTGCAAAAAAGTCTGGCGATTGGTGCTGATTATATTGCGACCGGTCACTATGCTAAGATTGTGCAGTTAGAAAATGGAAGATATACGCTGATTCGCTCGGATGCAAAAGGAAAAGACCAGACTTATGCCTTATATAATCTGACACAGAATCAGTTATCGCATACACTTTTTCCGATTGGCTCATACGAAAAACCGCAGATTCGTGCAATTGCGGAAAAGGCAGGCCTTCAGGTGGCACATAAGCCGGATAGTCAGGAAATTTGCTTTGTGCCGGATAATGATTACGCCGGTTTTATTGAACGCGAGACCAATGAAGTGGAAAAGCCGGGGAATTTTGTTTCGACTTCCGGTGAAATCCTTGGTACACACAAAGGAATCGGGCATTATACGATTGGTCAGCGAAAAGGCTTAGGAATTGCTTTTGGCGAGCCGATGTTTGTTGTGGAAATCTGTCCGGAGACAAATGAAGTTGTACTTGGAAAAAATGATGAAGTCTTTACGGACTGGTTAAAGGCAAATCAGGTAAATCATATGGCAGTGGACCACTTTGAAGTGGGACAGAAAGTGACTGCAAGAATCCGTTATAATCATGGTGGGGCAAAAGCGGTAATTTCAGAAGTGACAGAGGATTCTTTTTCTCTTACATTTGAAGAACCTGTCCGGGCAGTTACACCGGGACAGGCCGTTGTTTTATACGATGGTGATTATGTGCTTGGCGGCGGAACGATTTGCCGCAAAGAAAAAGAAGATTAGCACCATCCACCATCAATTGTCAGAATTTGACCTGTCAGATAGATGGGAGCTTTAGAAAGAAGTGAAATTGTTTGTGCCACTTCTTCTACACTTCCCATTCGTCCGGCGGGTATTTCTTCGCATATTTCACGAATTTCGTCTTTTGAAAAACAAGCATTCATTGGAGTATCAATCATACCGCAGGCAAGCGCATTTACGGAGATGTTACTTGGTGCAAGCTCCTTGGCGAGCGCTTTTGTAAACAGATTGATGCCACCTTTGGCTGCCGAATAAGCAACTTCGCAGGAAGCCCCTACATTTCCCCATACAGAAGAAATCATAAGGATTCGTCCCTTTTTTTTTGATATCATATAAGGCACAACTTTCCTACAACAGTAGAATACTGAAGATAAGTCACTGTTAATTACATTCATCCATTCCTCATCAGACATATCCGTCAGTAATCCGATGTGGGAAATACCGGCGCAGTGCAGGAATAAATCCACATGTCCGAGTGATTCAACCGCTTTTTGTATCAACTGCCCCGCTTCTTTTGCGTTACTCAAATCCCCACAGAGCGAAAAGATAACCGCATCGCTGTTTGGTTGTGCATTCATGCACGCCTGTTTGACTTTTTGGAGTTTTTCTTTGGAACGGTGTCCTAATAAAGCCAGTGAATACCCTTCTTTTGCTAACTGGATGGCGGCTGCTCCGCCGATTCCTCCGGATGCTCCGGTGATGACCGCTGTTTTTTTCATTTTCATGCCTCGCTTGTTTTTTTTCTTATTTTAGAGCATAAGAGGGTGCAGTGCAAGTAATCTGGTATATTTTTTGTTTTTTGCAGAGAATTAGAAAAAATGTGCGTGTCATGCATCGCTCCCGCTAAGACAAACGCACAGGGGTATCGGCACGCAGACTACGCGTTGCCTGATACCCGTGTGTTTGTAATGCATTCCACTCACATTTTTTCTAATTTCCTGTTAAAACCTAAAAATGTACCAGATTGTACATCTTGGTTTTGGGGAGTTAGGGGAGGGCAATAAGCGGTTGGGTTTTGCTTTCTCAGGATTCTAATAATTCAGTAAGAAGAATTCGCAGCGAGTGGGTACAAATACGCAAGTATCAGGCATTGCGTATTTTGCATGCCGATACTTCTGCGTATTTGTCTGAGCGGGAGGGCCCACGAGATGTGAATCCTTCTTACTGAATTACTAGAAACCGAAAAAAGCAAAACGAAAAAACACCAACCAATGATTGAATTTCTCCCCATCATCTGATATAATATCAATACTTATGTGCACATGGCACGCAATTTTTGCGGGAGGAATAGTATGAAAAATCGAAGTATTGCACAAATTATACTTATTAATTTTTTTAAGACAATTGGTGTTATTGTATTGCTGTTAGGCGTAGGTGTACTCAGTTATTATCTTACAATGCTGTTTTTGAAACAGACGCAGCGAGTGGAGAGAAGTACGCAGTACGAGCATGTGATTGATGTAAATCCCGGCAGCATGGAATCCAGCAACTTAATTTACAGCTATGACAAGAAGAGCGGAAAAATCGATGCAATGGTGCTTGAATTGTTTGATGCCGGAACGAAGAACATGACATATGTGACGATTCCTGCCAGTACGCAGATTACGATTTCGGCAAAGACCTATAATGATTTATTAAAGAAAAGTTCCAAACTGCCACAGGTGATTACGATGTCAGAAATTTCTTCTTATTTTGAAGGAGATGTCAAATATGAGTATGGTATTCTTATTTTGCAGGAGGAATTAAAAGCAGATATCGGTTATTTTACCGCGATGACGTCGGATGAATTTAACAAATGTTTTGAATGGGAGAATGGCAAAAAGAAAAAACTTCGCCCGACAAAGCAGCTTTTGGATGAGGCGGCGAAGTGCAGCGATGAAAGTGATATGAATGATTTGATTGAATCCAAATGGGATTCTTTGATTAGTGATGTGACATTGAGTCAGAAGCAGCATTACAGTAAAGAATTAAAACAGGTCAATCGCGAATATATTCACACATATTGTGCAAAAGGGCAGACATTTAATAAGAAATTCAAGTTAGATAAAACAAAAACTGCCAAGATGATTGAGAAGATCTGGGAGAAAAAAGCTTACCAGAGTGCACAAAACAGCACGAGCAGTACATCTTCCACGGAAAATAAAGGAACGGTGTGGATTTATAATGGAAGTAAGATAACCGGACTTGCTGCAAAATATCAGAAAATACTTCAGGAAGACGGTTATGAAGTAAAAGGTGTTGGTAATGCGACAGGTAACATCCGCTCGCAGACAGTTATTTATGCAACAAAGAAAAAGAAAGCCAATGCATTGAAGAAATATTTCAAAAACCCACTGATTCAGACGGCTGATAATATGAGCAGCGGCGCATCCATCGAGATTGTACTCGGTACGGATGATGACATACAGTAACGAAAACCGAACATTCTGACAGAAAGCGAGGTGTTTACGTGGGGACTAAAGTAAATATCATGGACATGCAGGTGGATTTGCTGACCAAAGAAACACTGAAGCAGGAAATGCAGAATTTTTTGGAGAATGAAACGGTGAATGTAGCACATGTTATTTCACTGGATTATATGGATGCCTATGATAAAAATGAGCTGGTGCGTGAGTCGCTCGCTCATGCAGACCTTGTTCTCCCCGGTGAAAAAGCAATACTGACAAGACATCATGTTGATGTTTTGGAGACCGGCGGTATGGCAGTTGATTATCACGCGGAGTTAGAACTGCTTTCGCTTGCAAACGAGAATAACCGGACAATTTATTTGGTGCTGCGAAGTGAGAAAGAAGCCAAAATGGTATATCGCTTTTTATCCGAATATATTGACAGAGATCAGATTGTCGGTATCTATGTGGCGGATGGAGAAGTTGCAGAGGAGAGTCTGATTAATGACATTAACATGAAACTCCCGGATATTGTGCTTTTATCGATGGAGAGCACAGAGCAGGAGGAGTGGCTTGAGAATAACCGTGCGAAGGTGAATACCAAACTTTGTGTGGTGATAGGAAGTGTGATGCCGCTTTTGTTCCGGGAAAATGTGCCGGTGCCGAAATGGCTGAAAAAACTACATCTGGGAGGTGTTTACCGCTGGTTTTTGGTGATGCCGTATTCCCATTCGCTAAGAAGGCGTATATTTCATAGAAAAATGGACGATTATAATACCAAGAAAAAATTTCGGAGGTAACAAAAATGTCCATATCAGAGAAGCGTATCTTTCGTTCCTATGGTATGATTACCATGGGAACTTTTTTGATGGCTTTGGGAACCTGTCTCATTTATGAGCCGATGTCAATGGTTACCGGAGGATTTTCAGGTGTGGGAATTGTACTTGAAAAATTATTTGGAATCCCGGTGTTTGCTGTGACATTTCTTTTAAACGTCCCTTTGTTTTTTATGGCGAGAAAATTCCACACAAGGGAATATTTATTTCGTTCGCTGTATGCCATGATTACGTTCTCACTGGCATTAGCGGTGATTCCCGTTACCTCCGTTACGCATCAGGACTATTTGATGGCGGCAATACTGGGTGGTGCATTTCATGGTGGAGGGCTTGGACTTGTGTTTCTTGCAGGAAGTTCCACCGGCGGCACGGATTTGTTAAGTACCCTTTTACATCCGCTGTTCCCAATGATGCGGCTGGCAAATATCATAGGAATTGTCGATGGTATAATTGTTGTTGCCGGTATGCTGGTTTTTGGTGTGCGGACGGCACTGTATTCCATTGTGGCGGTTTTTGTGACTTCGAAAGTAATGGATGGAGTGACATCCGGAATGCGTTATGCAAAAATTATGTATATCATTTCCGACCAGTCGGCAGAAATTGCAGAAATTATTCTGCACCAATTTGAGCGCGGGGTAACGGCACTGCGGGGAAACGGTATGTATTCCGGGAAGGAAAAGCAGATTTTAATGTGTGTTGTTTCACGCCGTGAGGCTGTTTCTATGGTAAAATATGTTAAGGAAGCCGATGAGCGGGCATTTGTGATTGTTGCTGATGCCAGAGAGGTGTTAGGGGAAGGGTTTAGCATCGGTAATTAGCATGCTAAACGGAATCTGTGCAATTTACACAAAAGATTTTTGAATTATTTAGGTATTTTGAATATGGTGTTTTTGATAAAGATAGTGTATAGTATCAGTTAGATGTTTGTGACAATATTATATCCTAGGAGGAATTTCAAATGGCAAGTTTATCTTTAAAAAACATCAATAAAGTATATCCAAACGGCTTTCACGCTGTTAAGGACTTTAACTTAGAGATTGAAGACAAAGAGTTTATTATTTTCGTAGGACCATCCGGATGTGGTAAATCTACTACACTTCGTATGATTGCCGGATTGGAAGAGATTTCCAGCGGTGAGTTGTGGATTGGTGATAAATTGGTGAACGACGTTGAGCCAAAAGACAGAGATATCGCGATGGTATTCCAGAACTACGCTTTGTATCCACATATGTCCGTATATGACAATATGGCATTTGGTTTGAAACTGAGAAAAGTTGCAAAAGACCAGATTGACCGCCTTGTACATGAAGCAGCTAAAATCCTTGATATCGAGCACTTGCTTGATCGTAAACCAAAAGCTTTGTCCGGTGGTCAGAGACAGCGTGTTGCTATGGGACGTGCAATCGTACGTGATCCTAAAGTATTCCTGATGGATGAGCCGCTTTCTAACTTGGATGCAAAACTCCGTGTACAGATGCGTATCGAGATTTCTAAATTGCATCAGAGACTGGAAACAACAATTATCTACGTAACACATGACCAGACAGAGGCTTTGACACTGGGTACTCGTATCGTTGTTATGAAAGATGGTGTTGTGCAGCAGGTTGATTCTCCACTTGATTTGTATATGAGACCAAACAACTTGTTTGTTGCCGGATTTATCGGTTCTCCTCAGATGAACTTCATCGATGCAAAAGTAGTTGTATCCGGTTCTGAAGTACGTTTGATGTTTGGTTCTAACTCCATTAAACTTCCGGAGAATAAAGCTAAGAAGTTGATTGATAATGGATATGAAGATAAGACAGTTACCTTTGGTATTCGTCCAGAGGATATTAAAGATGAAGAGATGTTCATCAGCAACTCTCCGGATACTACACTGGAAGCTACTGTTAAAGTATACGAGATGCTTGGTGCAGAAGTATTCCTGTACTTCACAATTGAGACATTTGACATTACTGTACGTGTAAACCCTCGTACAACAGCTCGTCCTGGCGATACAATTAAGATTGCTTTGGATGGTTCTAAGATTCACTTGTTTGATAAAGAAACACAGGAAACAATTACAAACTAGTCTTAGCACGAAACATGTTTTTGCTGGGTGTCTTCTTAAGGAGGCACCCTTTTTGTGGCGTTACGACTAAAAAAGGAGGTTATATGAGTGAGTAACGAAAGTAAGAGTGTGGCAGTGCCGGAAGAGAACAAAATGGGTGTCATGCCGGTCGGCAGGCTGTTATTTAGCATGTCGCTCCCAATGATGTTATCCATGCTGGTTCAGGCACTTTATAATATTGTAGATAGTATTTTTGTGGCGAAGTTATCGGAGGATGCTTTGTCCGCGGTTTCCCTTGCCTTTCCTCTTCAGACGCTGATTTTTGCGGTTGGCGGCGGTACCTGTGTAGGTGTGAATGCTCTTTTGTCAAGGGCGTTGGGAGAAAAGGATTTTAAGAAGGCGAATGATGTTGCGATGAATGGTGCTTTTTTGACAGTCCTCAGCTATGTTGTATTTTTAATCCTTGGTCTTACGGTAGTAAAACCATTTTATGTAGGACAGTTAAATGGGACAAGTTCTCCGATTTATGGAATGGGCGTTGACTATTTGAGTACAGTCATGATATTTTCCATTGGTGTTTTTTGTCAGATGTATTTTGAGCGACTGTTGACTTCGGCGGGGAAAACTGTGTATACAATGCTCTCCCAGCTTACCGGTGCGGTTATCAATATTATTTTAGATCCGATTTTGATTTTTGGGCTGCTTGGTGCACCGGCAATGGGCGTTACCGGTGCGGCTGTGGCAACCGTAATCGGACAGTGTGGAGCGGCGATTCTTTCTGCTGTATTTAATGTGAAATTTAATCATGAGGTGGATTTGAAAATCAAAGGGTTCCGTCCGAGTGCTAAAATTATCGGATCAATTTATGCGATTGGAATTCCATCCATTATTATGCAGTCAATTGGTTCTGTTATGACTTATTGCATGAATCGGATTTTGATTGGATTTTCTTCGACGGCAACAGCAGTATTTGGTGTTTATTTTAAATTGCAGAGTTTCTTCTTTATGCCATTGTTTGGATTGAATAATGGAATTACACCGATTATTGCCTATAACTACGGAGCACAGAAAAAGCACAGAATGATAAAAACGATTAAAATGAGTCTGGTTGTATCGTTCTGTTTGATGTTTATTGGTTTCTTGGGATTTGAACTGATTCCAGATAAATTACTGGGATTGTTTGAGGCTTCGACAGCGATGCTTACAATTGGAGTTCCGGCACTTCGTATTATTGGAATCCACTTTTTGATTGCTTGGTTCTGCATTATTGCAGGTACGGTATTCCAGTCTTTGGGAAAGGCTGTTTACAGCATGGTGGTTTCGGTTATGCGTCAGCTTGTCGTACTGATTCCGGCTGCATATCTTCTGGCTCATATTGGCGGCTTGCATGTCACTTGGTGGTCATTCCCGATTGCGGAGAGTATGTCACTTGCGGTATCAACGATATTTCTTATGAGGATTTACAAAAAAATCATCAAACCGCTGCCGGATAAGGAATAAAAATAATATAAAAATTTTTTTTTGCAACTTTTCCTCCTTTTGAATCGTCTTATATATAAAGACAATACAAAAGGAGGTTTTATTATGATGAGAAACAAAAGAATACTGGGTGGAGCGTTACTGTTGTCTATGTCATTGCTTGGCGGCGGTTTAAATATGGGATTTTCAAATAACGGACAGCCTGCTATTGTGAAAGCGGCTGACACAAAAAGCCAAAGCGCACTGGCGGGATGGAACACCGGCAAAGAGGTAACCTATAAAGGTTCGGAAGCTACATATCATGCGTATTTATCCGAAGATGGGAAAAATGCATGGATTTATCTTGTAGAAACAACAAACAAGACAAAATCCTTAAAGTTTCCGGATGCGGTAGAAGGAGCTTCGGTGACAAGAGTGGGTTATGACACGGCACTTCGCAAATTGGAAGATGCAGATGAATTTAACCAGAACATTTCCGGTGTGACCGTTGAGTATGCACATGGTGTTGACGGCTGGAGCGAAAAGACGATAAATGTTGAATCCGTTGTTCTGCCAAAGAACTTGACGATATTAGAGTCAACAGCGCTTAGCGGACTTCGTAAAGTTAAGAGTATTACAATTCCGGATGGTGTGCAGAAAATTAGTGCAGAAACATTTTATGGCTGTAAGAGTCTTAAGGAAGTGAAATTGCCAAAATCACTTGCTTCCTTTGACAATTACACATCCTTTTCCGCCTGTCCGAAACTTTCCAAAGTCACACTTTCGAAGGAAAATAAAAGCTTTAAAATGCAGAAAGGCCTGTTATTAAATAAGAAGGGGACAAAGCTTATCTGGGCAGTGCCGGCGAAAAATAAAATTACAGTTCCTGATAGTGTTACTTCGATTGCGGATAATGCACTCAAAGCAGGAAAAGCAACAAGTGTTTATCTTGGCAAGAAGGTGAAAATGATTGGCAAAGATGCTATTGCCGGAAAGAAGATAACAAAGGTAAGTATTGCCAAGAAAAATAAAAGTATTGCCAAACAGGGGCAGTGTGTTTATGAGAAAAAGAGTGGCAAATTATTAATTGCCATTGCGAAAAAGAATGTAGTAAAAATAGGAAATAAGGTAAAACTGATAAGTGAAGATGCCTCTCTTTGCGGCAGCCGTCAGTTAAAAAAACTGGATATCGGGGCAAGTGTAAAAACGCTGCAGGGAGCATGGGGTGAATTTTACCGCGCCGGTTATGTGACAACAAAAGTGTATTTCCGCTCCAAAAATCCGCCGAAACTGACACAGAATAATGATAAAAATTATTGTTATCTTCCGATTTTCAGAGATGTGTATGTACCGAAAGCATCCCTGAAAAAGTACAAAAAATGGTATAAGAAAAATGATGCCCTTCAATTTGCGAGGATTAAGACCTTTTGACAATAACCCGAATAAATGGTACAATGAGGAGAAATGAGGTGTGGTGAACGAAAAGTACAAAAGGAGTAGTTAAGGAGGGGCATAAATGATATCAAACCAGATTTTGCAAAATACAATTGATGGTGTAAAAGGAATTACAAAAATAGACCTTAGTGTAGTAGATGCCGATGGAAATGTATTAGCAGAGACGGCAGGTGACAGTGAAGATTACTGTGCGACCGTTAAGATATTTGCAGATTCGCCGGCAGACAGTCAGGCGATTTTGGGATACCAGTTTTTTAAGGTTTATGATGAGAGCCAGTTAGAATACATTGTCGTGGCAAAGGGAGAGGCCGAGGATGTATATATGATTGGAAAGATTGTTGTATTCCAGATTCAGAACTTATTAGTTGCCTATAAAGAACGTTATGACAAAGATAACTTTATTAAGAATCTTTTGCTTGATAACCTCCTTTTGGTTGATATTTTTAACCGTGCGAAGAAACTTCATATCGAGATGAACGCACGCCGAGTTGTTTATATTGTAGAGACAAGTAAGGAAAAAGATAATGGTGCCTTAGAGACTGTACGCAGCATGTTTGCCGGTGGCAACAAGGATTTCATCACGGCAGTGGATGAGAAAAACATCATTATCGTAAAAGAAATTAAGGACAAAGATACTTACGAGGATTTGGAGAAAACCGCACAGGTTATCGTAGATATGTTAAATACTGAGGCAATGGCACGTGTACGTGTGGCGTTTGGAACGATTATCAAGGATATCAAGGAAGTTTCAAGATCCTATAAAGAAGCGAAGATGGCACTGGATGTTGGAAAGATCTTTTACAGTGACAAAAAGGTAATGGCGTATAGTAATCTGGGAATTGGACGGCTGATTTACCAGCTTCCGCTGCCACTTTGCAAAATGTTTATTAAAGAAATTTTCGATGACAACACACCGGATAATTTCGACGAAGAAACCTTGACGACAATTAACAAGTTCTTTGAAAATAACTTAAATGTTTCGGAGACATCGAGACAGCTTTACATCCATCGAAATACGCTTGTTTATCGTTTGGATAAATTGCAAAAGAGCACCGGACTTGATTTGCGTGTGTTTGAGGATGCGATTACATTCCGCATTGCGTTGATGGTTGTGAAGTATATGAACTATTTGGAGACCATTGAGTATTAATTGACGAGAGAGGTTTTGTATCATGGAAACAAAGAAAAAGGTGATACCTATTATTGCAATGGATCATGTCAGTAAGCAGTATTCTACAGGTGTGGAAGCACTAAGTGATGTATCCATTTGCATTCATAAAGGCGAATTTGTATTCGTAGTTGGTAAAAGTGGATCTGGCAAGTCCACTTTTATTAAATTGCTTTTAAAAGAGTTAAATCCGACCGAAGGCCGTATATTTGTCGGTGGCAGACAGGTGACAAATTTGAAGCGCAAACAGGTTTCGTTATACCGGAGAAAGATTGGTGTGGTATTTCAGGATTTTCGTCTATTAAAGAATAAGACGGTATTTGAAAATGTTGCCTTTGCACAGGAAATCATCGGCATGACCAAAAGGGATATTGCAAGAAATGTTCCAATTATGTTAGAGATGGTTGGGTTAAAAGGGAAAGAGAAGATGTATCCGCACGAATTATCCGGCGGAGAGCAGCAGCGTGTAGCGATTGCAAGAGCACTGATTAACCAGCCGACCATTTTGCTGGCGGACGAGCCGACGGGAAATCTTGACCCCAAGACAGCATGGGATATTATGATGTTGTTGGAGGAAGTAAACAAAATGGGGACAACAGTTGTTGTTGTAACTCATAATAATGATGTTGTGGATGTCATGCAAAAGCGTGTTATAAATTTAGAGGATGGCGTTTTGGTAAGAGATGAAAAGAAAGGTGGTTATCAGGTTGAAGGGGATTAATTTATTTTTTCACAGCATCAAACAAGGACTAGCAAATCTGAGAAAAAACCGTATGTTTACCCTGGCTTCCATGGGAACGATTGCAGCCTGTCTATTTGTCTTCGGCTTGTTTTATTTTGTGCTCAGTAATTTCCAGAATATTCTTCACTCGGCAGAACAGTCAGTGGGAATTTCTGTATTTTTTGAAGAAAATCTTTCGGAAAAACAGATTGCTGATATTGGAAAAAAAATTGAGAAAAGAGATGAAGTGGAGCGGATAGAATACATTTCTGCTGCACAGGCATGGGAAGACTTTAAACAGGAAAACTTTTCTAAGACACCGGAACTGGCAGAAAGCTTTGGGGATGATAATCCGTTAGCGGAATCAGCATCTTATGCTATTTACTGCAAGGATTTGGAACGACAGTCTACGTTAGTAAAATACTTAAAAAACGTAAAAGGAATCCGAAGGATTAAGGAAGCGGATGAAATCGAAGAAGGCTTTTCGAGTGTTAATAAACTGGTTGGTGGTGTGTCACTGGTGCTGATTGTTGTGCTTTTACTTGTATCCGTATTTTTGATTCATTCGACAATTGCGACCGGAATCGCTGTAAGAAAACCGGAAATTGCGATTATGCGTCTGATGGGAGCGTCTGACTTTTTTATCTGGGCGCCGTTTATTGTGGAAGGCGTAGTGATTGGTTTGATTGGTTCAATTCTTCCACTTATTGTGCTTGGAATTTCGTATGGACGGATTCTTACTTATATAACAACACATTTTTCTCTTTTTTCGGAGGGACTTGCTTTCCTTACGACAGGAGAAGTTTTTGTGATGTTAGTTCCGATTTCACTGATTTTGGGTATTGGAATTGGATTCTTTGGCAGTTTTATTACGGTGCGGAGAAATTTAAATATTTAGGAAGTGATAAAGATGAGAAGAAAATGGCTGTTGTGTGGCATATTGTGTGGCGTTGTGTCGCTTTCTGTGTTTGGACAAAACGTAGGTGCCTCAAACTATGACAAGCAGATTAAAGAAACAGAAAAACAGCAGAAAGAATGGGAAAACAAGGCGGATAGTCTGCAAAAGGAAATTGAAGAGATTCAGGCCGATAAAGACGATACCTTAAAATATATTGAGAAGTTAGATAAAAAAACAGCATCTCTGGAAGAAGAATTAGAGAAACTTCATGCACAGGTTGCGTCGTCTGAAAAAAAGTTAAAGGTAATTCAGAAGGAATTAGCAAAGGCACAGAAGGAAAAAGAAAAGCAGTATACGACGATGAAGCGGCGCATAAAATATATGTATGAAAATGGAAATCAGGAATATCTTGATATTATATTTGGAGCAAAAAGTATTTCTGATTTGTTGAACCGCTCAGAGTATGTTGAAAAAATTTCCGAATATGATAACAAAGTGTTTGCGCATTTTAAGAAGGCAGCACTTACGGTGCAGCAAAAGGAGAAACAGCGTGAACAGCAGACAAATGAGTTAAAGGAATTAGAAACAAAAACAAGGGAAGAAAAGCAAGCGGTGTCCGAGTTAAAGGCGGATAAAAAAACAGAATTGGATAAGATTGATAAAGCGATGGAAAAATCGCAGGATCAAGTAAGTGAGTACACGAAAAAAGCGCTGGAAGCGGAAAATCAGGTGGAAGCACTGCTTCAGAAAAAACAGGATGAGATTGACCGTGAAATGGCGGCAGGCGGCGGAAATTCCGGCGGCAGCACAACAGGACTTGGCTGGCCGTTAAAAGGTGGCGCCGGACGTATTTCTTCGGGATTTGGTGGTAGAAAAAGTCCGACTGCAGGTGCCAGCACATATCATAAAGGTGTCGATTTGGCTGCACCTTCGGGAACGCCGATATTAGCAGCCGGCAGCGGAAAAGTAGTGACCGCTACGTATAGTTCGAGTGCCGGAAATTATATTATGATTTCGCATGGCAACCGTTTGTATACGGTATATATGCACTGTTCCAGACTTGCAGTGAGTGCCGGAAAACAGGTAACAAAAGGACAAGTAATCGGGTATGTTGGCTCGACTGGTATATCGACCGGAGCACATCTCCATTTTGGTGTTACGAAAAATGGAAGTTATGTGAACCCGTTAAATTATATTTCGAGATAATGGAGGATAGTGAAAGATGAGGAAAAGACGAGGCAGTGGTTTTTTTGCCGGAATATTTGTTGGCGTATTGTTTTCTATGACATTTTTTCTTGTCATGTATTTTTTAGATATACAGATTCTGCCGGCGTCCTCTCTTGCGTCGGATATTAGAAACCGTGCAGAAATTGTGGAATCGTACATTGACAGCTATTACTGGAAGGACGATGTATCGGATCAAACAATTTCGGAATATGCCGCAAAAGGAATGGTAGCGGCACTTGGCGATAAGTATTCAGCGTATTTTACCAGTGAAGAATTAAAAAGCAGTATGGAAGATGTAGAAGGAGATTACGAGGGAATCGGTGCAAGTGTGCGCTACGATGAAAAAACAAAAAACAAGACGATTCAGGAAGTGCAGAAAGGCAGACCGGCACAGAAAGCCGGATTAAAAGCCGGAGATATTCTGCTTTCTGTAAATGGCGAGGACGTAACAAAATTGTCATTAAATGATACCATTCAGAAGATTAAAGGAAAAGAAGGAAAAAAATCAGAACTCGTTGTTTTGCGGGAAGAAAATGGAGAAAAGACAAAGAAGAAAATTACGGTGACTTGTGAAAAGATTGTTAATCAGACAGTTACACATCGGATGTTGTCCGGGAAAACCGGTTATATTGCCATTACTTCTTTTACAAAGGAAACGGTAAAACAATATGAGAATGCGCTTTCTGACTTAGAGAAGAAGGGACAGAAGGGATTGATTGTAGATTTGCGAGGCAATGGCGGTGGTTCGCTGACGGCGGTTGTGGATATTCTTGACCGGATGCTTCCAAAAGGAAAACTGATAACGGAAAAAAATAAAGTAAATGGTGATAAAGTATATACCTCAACCGATGAAAAGCATTTTGATAAGCCGGTGGCAGTTTTGATTAATGGGGGAAGTGCCAGTGCTTCGGAAGTTTTTGCCGGCTGTATGCAAGACCGGAAAGCGGCTTCGTTAGTCGGTGTGAAAAGTTTTGGGAAAGGAATTGTACAGACTATTTTTTCTCTGGAAAAATCGTGTGGTGGCGGAATTAAACTGACAACCGGGGAATATTTGCTGCCAAGCGGCAGATGTATTCAGGGCAAAGGGTTGACTCCGGATGTGGAAGCAAAGAATCCTTCTGATTTGAAGCAATTCGGTGGAAAAGACGATTACCAGCTGCAAAAAGCAGTGGAAGTGATAAATGAAAAAACAGCCGAATAAGTAAAAGACACAAAAATTTCACATTTTGTGTCTCTCCTAGAGTTGCGTTAGCGAATCAAACGGTGTTATACTCGACTAATAGTCATTTTAGAAAAAAGGAGGAACTTTCAGGTGTTATCAAAGTTCAGTGTTCGCAAACCATTTACCGTATTGGTTGCGGTTGTTATATGTCTTGTACTCGGATTTTTGTCATTTCAAAATATGAGTACGGATTTTCTGCCAAATATGGAATTTCCGTATGCACTTGTTATGACTACATATCCGGGAGCAAGTCCGGAAGAAGTAGAAAAGGCTGTTTCCGAACCGGTGGAGCAGGCGATGGAGCGTATCAACAACGTCAAAGAACTGCAATCCATTTCCATCCAGAATATGTCAATGGTTGTTATGTCATTTAATGATGGGACGGACATGGGTTCTACAGTTGTAGATATGAGAGAAAGCCTTGATATGGTGACATCGCAGTTTGATGATTCCATCGGAAGTCCGACAATTATGAAAATGAATCCGGACATGATGCCGATTATGGTAGCGGCACTGGATTATGATAAATTAGACAGTGCAGAAGTAACGAAAAAGGCGGAAAAAGAAATCATTCCGGAATTAGAGAGTGTGGAGGGAGTTGCTTCTGTCAATGAATCCGGTTCTATTGAGAAAAAGATTCAGGTCATTATTCAGCAGGATAAGATTGACAAGATGAATGAGCTTGTGCAAAAGGCGATTGAAGGAAAATTAAGTGATGCACAGGATAAGATTGATGAAGGAAAGAAGAAACTGGAAAATGGCAAAAACAAATTAAAGAATGGAAAAGAGACCGCCGCCGATAAGATGGCGAAGGGCGAGACGAAACTTAGTCAGGCATCGGATAAAATTAAGGATGGCCTGAAAGTTATTAATGAAAATATTACGAATATTAAAAAGCAGCAGGCAACGCTTAAAAAGAGTGAAAAACAGTTAAATACGGGGCTTGCCTCGCTCGCTGCCAATAAAACAAAACTGACAAATACAATTAAGACACTGACGGCGACGCAGACGCAGCTTACGACACTGAAGACGACGCTTGAAAAGCTCAAAGTTCAGGAGACATCTCTGAAAACGCAGCTTGAGAATGCCGGTGGGAATTCACAGGAACTGAGTACTTCTTTAGCGTCGGTTCAGGCACAGTTACAGGTTGTCCGTGGCAAATTGAAGGATGCCGGCATTACGGAAGAAATGCTTCCATCCAAAGTAAACGAAGTGAATACGGCACTTACTTCAGCAAACAGCGGACTTAAGCAGGTGGAAACTCAAGAGAAAACACTGGCAAAGAATAAAGCCAAAATTACAGCGGCAAAGAAAAAAATCAATGCCGGTCTGAAAAAACTAAATGCAACAAAGAAGAAATTAGAGAAAGGTCAGATTTCGACAACGGAAGCAACCGAACAGTTAAATAAACAGAAAATTCTTTCCAGTATCCAGTTAAGTGTTTCGGAAGCACAGATGGATAATGGAAAAAATAAGTTAGATGAAGCAGATAAACAGTTAAAGGATTCGAAAAAAACGACAAAAAGTAATGCGAACCTGAAAAAAATTATTACAAAGGAAATGGTTGAAAATGTATTAAAAGCGCAGAACTTTGATATGCCGTCCGGTTATATTACCGAAGGAGATGCTTCTTACCTTGTACGTGTAGGTGATAAGATTCAATCCGAGAAAGAAATCAAAAACCTCGTTGTCTGCGATATGGATTTGGATGGTTTAGACCCAATTAAACTTTCAGATGTGGCAGATATTGCGGTTACGGATAACTCGGATGATGTGTATACCGTAGTAAACGGCAACCCGGCGGTACTTGTTACCTTACAGAAACAGTCCGGATTTTCAACCGGAGACGTAACGAGTGCACTGACGGAACGTTTTGACCAGTTGCAGAAAGACAATCAGGGACTACATGTATCTGTTTTGATGAATCAGGGGGTATACATTGACCTTGTAGTGGATGCTGTAGTGCAAAATCTTTTGCTTGGTGGTTTGCTTGCTATTTTGATTCTGCTGTTTTTCCTGCGCGACTGGCGGCCAACCTTTATCGTTGCCTGCTCGATTCCGCTCAGCGTAATTGCAGCAGTTGTAGCGATGTACTTTAGCGGTGTAACACTGAATATTATTTCCTTATCCGGTTTGGCACTTGGTGTTGGTATGCTTGTGGATAACTCGGTTGTCGTAATTGAAAACGTTTTCCGTCTTAAGCAGCATGGAATTTCAACCAAGCGTGCAGCGATTGAGGGAGCAAGCCAGGTGGCAGGAGCTATCGTGGCATCTACACTGACAACGGTTTGTGTGTTCGCACCGATTATTTTTACAGAAGGTGTGACAAAGCAGTTATTCGTCGACTTGGCGCTTACCCTTGCTTACACATTGGGAGCAAGTCTTCTTGTAGCACTTACCTTAGTTCCGGCAATGTCGGCCGGATTAATTAAGAGAAAGCCAAAGAAAGAGTCAAAGATTATTGCGGTAGTTCAGCGTGCGTATGGCAGGGCAATTCAATGGGTGCTGCGGTTTAAGTGGTTTGTACTTTTGGGCTCGGTTGTTCTCCTTGTATTGTTTGCGGCATTGGCAGCCGGCAGAGGATTTTCCATGATGCCGGATATGGAAAGTACGCAGATGACGGCTACGCTTACGATGGATAATGGAACAAAACTGGCAGATACGAAAAAAGCGTCCAATCAAGTGGTTGAAAAAATCCGTGAGATTTCGGATGTTGAATCAGTTGGTGCCTATACAGGAACGGGTTCATCCATGTCGATGCTTACCGGTTCCGGCGGTGAAAATACCGTAACTATGTATATCATTTTGAAGGACGATAGGCAGTTAAGCAATGAAGAAATCACAAAACTGATTACGGAAAAAACGAAAAATATTGAGGGGAAAGTAGAAGTAAATGCTTCTGCGATGGATATGAGTGCCCTGATGGGCGATGGTGTCACCATCAATATTAAAGGAAAAGATTTGGATAAATTGCAGACGATTTCGGAAGATATGATGAAGAAACTCGAAAAAGTAGATGGTCTTGATAACATTACGAATGGTCTGGAAGATGCCGGTAAAGAGTACCGCATTACCGTGGATAAAGCGAAAGCAATGCGTTATTCACTTACGGTGGCTCAGGTTTATCAGCAGATTTATGCAAAAGTAAAAGAGGCTTCTTCGGCTTCTACGGTATCGAATGATACCGATGATTTAGGTGTTTATGTCAACTCGGCGGAGGATGAGGACTTGACAAGAAATGATGTCAAAAATCTGAAAATTGATTACACCGATTCGATGACCCAGAAGACAAAAAAGGTTTCTCTTAGTAAGATTGCTGATTTTAGCACTGCGGATTCGCCAAAATCGATTTATCGCAAAGGGCAGACCAGATATATTGCTGTAAAAGCGGATATCAAGGATGGTTATGTGGTAAGCGACGTTTCGAGAGAGGTTGAAAAAATCGTAAACCAGACAAAGAAACCGGCCGGTTATGAAATGGAATTAGATGGTGAAAATGAAGCAACCACAGAAGCAATGGGACAGGTGCTTTTGATGATGGCACTTGGTGTGCTTTTGATGTATTTGATTATGGTGGCACAGTTCCAGTCATTGTTATCACCATTTATCATTTTGTTCACGATTCCACTTGCCTTTACGGGAGGTTTCCTTGGACTGTGGGTTTCGGGAAGTGATATCAGTGTCATTGCTATGATTGGATTTGTAATGCTTTCCGGTATTATTGTAAACAATGGTATTGTGCTCGTGGATTATATCAATCAGTTACGCCGAAGCGGTGTCGAGAAACGACAGGCAATTGAGGAAGCAGGTGTAACGAGACTTCGTCCGATTCTCATGACAGCATTGACGACGGTACTTGGTTTGATTCCAATGGTTGCCGGTAGCAGTATGGGAACGGATATGACAAGACCGATGGCAATTGTTACGATTGGCGGTCTGGTATATGGTACGCTGCTTACGCTGTTTGTTGTACCATGTATTTATGATTTGTTAAACCGCAAAAAAGATATGAGAGAAAAAACAGTAGATGAAGAATCTATGATAGAAGAAGCAATGGACGAAAAAGAATAGAGTAGATTGGAGGAAGGATTATGAATGCACCGATTGGCGTGTTTGATTCGGGAATTGGCGGATTGACAGTGGCAAAAGAGATTATGCGGCAGATTCCGGGGGAAAGTCTTGTTTATTTTGGAGATACAGCCCGTGTGCCATATGGTTCCAAATCAAAAAATACGGTTTGTAAATACAGTAAGCAGATTGCTAAATTTCTCCTGACACAGGATGTTAAAGCAATTGTAATTGCCTGCAATACAGCCAGTGCACTTGCCAGAGAGGAACTTGAAGATATGGTGGATGTGCCGGTGATTGACGTGGTGCAGCCGGGAGCGAGAATGGCGGCGGCATCGACTAAGAATAACAAAATTGGCGTGATTGGAACCCAGAGTACAATAAAAAGTGGAATTTATGAGAGCTATCTTCACAAAATAAATCCGGAATTGACGGTAGTGAGTAAAGCGTGTCCGCTATTTGTACCTCTTGTGGAAGAGGGGCTGTTTGAAGACCGTATTACGGAAGATGTTGTTTCCAGATATCTGCATGATATGAAAGAGTATGAGATTGATGCGCTTGTTTTGGGATGTACCCATTATCCGCTTTTACGCGGTGTGATTGGGCGTGAAATGGGTGAGTCGGTAAAACTGGTGAATCCTGCTTATGAAACGGCAAAATCGTTAAAGGATTTGTTAAAGGAAAAAGATTTACTGAATGTATCCGGTGAGAAACCGGAGCACAAATTTTTTGTCAGTGATGGTGTGGACCAGTTCCGTTCTTTTGCCAATTCCATTCTGCCATATCAGGTGGAAAATACAACGGTGGTAGATATTGAATCTTATTAGTTAATAACGCATACATTTTAGAGATAGAAAAATGTGAGGCGTTAGATGAAGCGAAGGATTTTTTGGAAAAAGTTTCTTGTTTGCATGATTTTATTTTTCTGGACGCCGTTTTTATGTGGACTGTTATTTTGGAAAATGGAAGTGAAAAAGGCTCCGAAATGGGAGCAAAACACAGAAAATATCCGGGATTTTCAGGTGGTACCAAAACGGCTTGCCGGATTTGAAACATGGGGAAAAGCCGAATATGAAGAGTTCGCAAAGGACTTTTTATATGCGGACGGTAAACTGGAAAAGACAAGCAAATCACTTCCGTCCGTATCGTGGTATCGTATCCTTTTGGAAAGAGAAACATGGGAGCCCTATGCCGTTTACTATCAAAAACTTCTTTCCGGGATAAAATGTTTTCCGGTTGTCTCAGATAAGAAAGAAAAAGAGGGGATTTCTTTTGAGGATTCATGGGGGATGTCCCGCAGTTATGGGGGAAAACGGCTCCATGAGGGGACGGATTTAATGCCACCGAAAAATCAAAGAGATACGTTTGCTGTTGTAAGTGTCTGTGATGGTGTTGTGGAAAAAATCGGATGGCTGGAATTAGGCGGCTACCGCATTGGAATTCGCAGTAAAACGGGCACTTATTTTTATTATGCTCATCTTTCTTCCTATGCGGAGGGGATGAAACAGGGAAAGACTGTGAAAGCGGGCGAGCTGTTAGGTTATATGGGAGACAGCGGTTACGGAAAAGAGGGAACGGTTGGAAAGTTCCCGGTTCATCTGCATTTTGGAATTTACTTTACGATGGGAGACAAAGAATTCAGTGTGAACCCGTATCCAATTCTAAAGGCGATGGAAAAGCCTCTTTCCACCGCACGGTTTTTGTGATAAACTTTATTTGTGTGTAAAAAGCATGATTTAAGAAAGGAAAGAAAATGATGTACGAAAAATGTACCTTGGGATATCTTACGAAACGTAAGAAAGCAGAAATTTTATGGATTGTATTTTTTGTAGTGCTTGGCGTTGCTATTTTTTTAACCGGATATTTGTGGAGTGGTGTGCGTGCAAATATTTTTACTGTAATGGCAGTGTTACTCGTGCTTCCGGCGGCGAAACATCTGGTTGCGCTGATTGCGATGTTTCGTAAAAAAGGAGTTACGAAAGAGCGGTATGATAAAGTAAAAACGGCAGCAGGACAAGCGGTTTTGTATACCGATTATGTATTTACCTCGACGGAAAAAATTATGCATTTAGACTTTTTGCTTGTGAAAAATGGTAATGTTCTTGGCGTGATTGCGAAGTCCAAACAGGATGTGCCGTATTTGAAACAATATTTGACGGATGTTGTGAAAAAGACGGCACCGTCGTATCATGTGCGCTTGTTTGAGTCGGATGAAAAACTGATTTCACACCTGCAGCGCTTAACGCAGGAAGAAGCGTCAGAAAATTCGGAAAAAACACTGGTGGATTATTTACATTCACTTGCGATGTAGTGGAGAAGACGATGAGAGAGGTGACGATTGGAGCAAAGGAAAGCGGACAGCGTTTTTCTAAGTTTCTGGAAAAGTATTTCAAAGAGGCGCAGACAAGTTTTTTGTATAAAATGCTGCGAAAGAAAAATATCAAGCTAAATGACAAAAAGGCAACGGGCAGTGAAATGCTGCAAACGGGCGATAAAGTAACTGTGTTTTTTTCAGATGAGACCTTTGAGAAATTTCGCGGAGAGACTAAAAAAGTGATTTATCCGGTAATAGATTTGGATATTGTTTATGAAGATGAGGATGTCCTGATTGTGAATAAGCCTGCCGGCATGTTGTCTCAAAAGGCGAAGTCTCAGGATGTTACACTTGTAGAATATATACTTGGTTATTTACAGAAAAAAGGTGAGTGGTCACCGAAAGACAGCCTGAAACCGGGGATTTGCAACCGGCTTGACAGGAATACAAGTGGTCTTGTGATTGCCGGGAAAAGCCTTCGGGGCCTGCAAAAAATGTCGGAGCTTTTAAAAGACCGAACGATGGATAAGTACTATCTTACAATTGTGGAAGGTGTTATGAAAGAACCTTCGGTTGTCCGCGGATACTTAAAAAAGGATGAACAGACAAACCGGGTTCAGATTTTTTCGGAAGACGGAGAAGACCGCGTGTGGATTGAGACCGGGTATGAGCCGTTACGGACCAATGGCACAGTAACACTTTTGAAAGTGAAGCTGGTGACGGGCAAGACGCATCAGATTCGCGGACATCTGGCATCTTTGGGACATCCGCTATTGGGGGATGTAAAATATGGTGCAGCAAAGAGAGCGGATACGAAGCATTATTTTTTGCATGCGAAAACATTGTGTTTTCCTGAAAATATGGGAGAACTTAAAAATCTTTCAGGCAGGGTAGTAACGGCAAAAGAGCCGGATTACTTTGCGAAAATGATAAATAAACAATTTGGAAAGTGAGGAAAAAATATGAAACGTGCAGTGATTTTATTTGCAGAAGGATATGAAACCGTGGAGGCGCTTTTAGTCGTTGATTTACTGCGCCGGGGCGGTGTGGAAGTGACGATGGCTTCAATTACAGAAGATGAATTTGTGAGAAGTTCACATGGCGTAAATGTTGAAATGGACGCTGTTTTAGGAGAAGTGGATGTACTTGATTATGACGCCATCATTCTTCCGGGAGGAATGCCGGGAACCATTAATTTGGGTGAAAGCGATGCAGTCAGAAAGGCAATTCTTGCTATGAATGATGCCGGAAAAATTGTTGCAGCCGTGTGTGCGGCACCTGGAGTTCTTGGTAAATATGGTTTGCTAGAAGGAAAGACGGCATGCAGTTTCCCGCAGCATGAAAAGAATTTGATTGGTGCAACGGTAGTTCGTGAGCCGGTCGTTGTTGACGGTAATATTGTGACAAGCCGTGGTCTTGGAACAACGATGGATTTTGGCTTAAAATTATTGGAGCTGCTTGAGGGAAAAGAAAAGTCAGACGAAATTGCACATAAAACTGTGTACCGGGAGAAAAATTAATGGCAACCTGGAATTCAAGAGGGCTCCGCGGTTCTTTTTTGGAAGAACTTGTAAATATGACAAATGACAAATACCGCTCGCAGAAACTGGCACTTGTACAGAAGGTGCCAACGCCGATTAAACCGATTACGATAGACCAGACAACAAGACATATTACGCTTGCTTACTTTGAACAGAAAAGTACGGTGGATTACATCGGGGTTGTTCAGGGGATTCCGATATGTTTTGATGCGAAGGAATGTGCGACTGATCGGTTTCCGCTTGCGAATGTGCATGAACATCAGATTCGCTTTATGAAAGAGTTTGAGGAGCAGGACGGCATTGCATTTTTATTGATTTATTTCAAAGCAAAAGATACCTTTATGTATCTGCCGTATGCAAAGTTAGATAGATTTTGGAGACGGATGGAAGAGGGCGGAGCAAAGCATTTCAAATATGAAGAATTAGATCCTGCATATGAAATTTCGACCTATTCCGGAACATTTGTCCATTATTTAGAACAGATACAAATGGATTTAGAACAAAGAGACAGCCGCTAAGCAATTTTATCAGCAAAGCGGCTGTCCTCTTTTATTTCGCATTTAGGCTGCGATTATTTCATGCTCTCTTCCTGTTTCTTAATCATCTGACGAACCATCTCGCCACCGATTGATCCAGCTTCACGGGAAGTAAGGTCACCGTTGTAACCATCTTTCAAGTTTACACCAATCTCGTTTGCAACTTCCATTTTGAAACGATTCATAGCCTCTTTAGCCTGTGGTACTTCCATCTTGGATGAATTTTTGTTTGTCATGATTTTTCACCTCCGTTTTATTTATTGTGAAGATAAAGGAATGCCGGGAAACGGCATCCCTTTTGTTGAAATGCTGTTTTTTTCTCCTGCATCCGATTTATCTTGGTAATATTGTTGCCACAAAAAAGAAAAATATAATGGAAATTTGTGGCATAAAAGTAATGAAAAAAAATACTGACAAAAAAATACGAAAATGCTATAATGAAGTTCAATAAGAGGATTGTATAGTTTTGAGAGAAAGCTGTGCTTTTGAAAGGAGAAGTAGGATGCGCTTTCGTGATGTTGGGGTACAATTAGAGTACGACGGTGATTTTAAAATTTATAGAGAAGATGGAATTTCCCGGTATGGAAAACCGGATTATTTATTTTTGTATTTTCATACGGAGTGTTGTGTTGTGCTTGATAAGCAGCCGATTTATGTTAAGCCGCCATCCGTGATTTTATATGATATTGGTGCTAAGCAGCACTATTATGCCGTAAATGATTCCTATAAAGATGATTTTGTGCATTTTTGGCTGGATGACAGCCGTTCTTTTGTGGATGAAATCAATCTGCCGATGAATACGGTGATTCACCTGCCGGAAAATACGTTGATTCCTTCGATGATGAAACAACTCTATCAGGAATATATTTCGATGAATGAGTACAAAGAGACGACGATGGAATGTTTATTTAAAATGATTTTGATTAAAGTTTCCGAGATGTCAGAAAGACGTAAGGTTGCAAAAATACCGGACCGATATGATGAATTGTTTCAGAATCTTCGTTCTCAGATATATTTGGAGCCGTCGAAAGACTGGCATGTATCGGAGTGTGCAGGTGTCAATGGGCTAAGTACACCGTATTTTCAGAAATTGTATAAATCATATTTTGGAAATACGTTTGTGCAGGATGTTGTCCAGAGCCGGATGGAGCACGCCAAACATTTTTTACTGGTTTCCAATTATTCGATTAAGGAAATTGCGGATTTGTGCGGCTATCACAATGAAACATTTTTTATGAAGCAGTTTAAGAAAAATATTCACGTGACACCGAGCCAATACCGGGCGCAGGCACGAAAAAAATTACAGGAATAGCAAAATCGTCATTTTTTTGCCACATTTTCCTGTTACATTTAACACAGTAGTTACTTTGTTGACTACTACTCCCACCCTATTATACGAAGAGGAACACCTAGTCTTTTGACTGGGTGTTCTTCTTTATGTAAAGAAAATCTTGCCAGTTTCCGCCGGATTTAGTATCATAAAGGTAATGGCTTGAGAGGGGCGTTGATATGAAAAAAGAGTATTTTACAATTCCAAATCTAATGGGATATTTTCGGATTTTATTAATTCCTGTATTTTGTGTTTTATATTATCATTCGGAGAATGCTGGCTGCTTTTATGGGGCGGTTATTGTTCTATGTCTTTCGTTTTTGTCGGATTTTTTTGACGGGAAAATTGCAAGACATTTTCATCAGGTGACCGAATGGGGAAAAATGTTAGACCCTATTGCGGACAAACTGACCCAAGCGGCACTTGCGATTATGTGTACCGTGCATTTCCCTGCGACCATCTGGTTGTTTTTATTATTTGCAGCAAAAGAAATTTATATGGGGCTGATGGGATTACTTGTGATTCGAAAGAAAAATCAGGTTTTTGGTGCCAAGCGGTTTGGAAAAATTGGTACGGCAGGCTTGGATTTTGGGATTTTAGCACTTATTTTATTCCCCGGCATGCCTCTTTTAGTATCGAATTTGTTGATTCTGGTATTGATGATTTTAATGGTTGTTACCTGGATTTTGTATCTTCGGTTCCATATCGAATTACTCACAGATAAAACGTTTGGAAAAATAAAAAAACGTTATAAAGCAGTGGGTGTGGCAGGTGTTTTTCTCTATCTGATTTTGGGAGCGGCACTTCCATATCTGAACCAGCCAAAAGTGAGTGAAGAATATAAAAAAGAATTTGCAAATAAAGTTTTTGCATCGGAAAACTCGGCAGGAGACCGCGTGATGCTCATTGAAGATAATGGGGAGGCATTGGCGGAAAGAATTCGAATGCTTGAGCATGCAAAACAATCCATTGTTTTATCCACGTTTGATTTTCATTCGGATATCAGCGGGAAAAAGATGTTGGCTGCCTTGTGGGCAGCGGCAGAACGCGGCGTCAAGGTGAAAATTTTGGCGGATGGCTGCAATTCATGGCTCCGTATGACGGGAAATGCCTATTTTTATGCACTTGCTTCCCATGAAAATGTGACGATAAAAACGTATAATCCGGTCAATCCCCTGTTACCGTTTCGCGCGATGAGCCGGATGCATGATAAGTATGTGATTGTTGATGATTCTTTGTATCTGCTAGGAGGAAGAAATGTTTATGATTCTTTCCTTGGGGCGCAGGACGGACCTAAAAATTATGACAGGGACGTTTTAGTTTACCACGAAGGAGAAAAAGAAGGCTCCCTTTATCAGGTAAAAGCCTATTTTGAAGCAATCTGGAATGATTCGCTGTGTAAGACATGGAATGATAACCATTTGCTTTGGTTAATTCCCGGTGTAAAAAGGGCAGGGCAGGAACTGGAAAAACAGTACATTTCTCTGAAAAAACAGGAACCTGGATGGTTTCAAACCATATCATATCAAGAAAAAACAGTGGCGGCAAACCGGATTACACTGCTCTCAAACCCGACTTGTCTTTACAGCAAAGAACCGCAGGTGTTTTACGGTCTGTGCGAACTGATGAAGCAGGCCAAAAAAGAAGTTATCTGGCACACACCGTATATTATCAATAATGATTATATGTGTGGTGAAATTGCAAAGATAGCCAAAGAGGTCCCTGAATTTACCATTATGACAAATTCAGTGAAAAATAACGGAAATCCGTTTGGCTCCGTGGATTATGCACTTCACAAGGATGAGGTGTTAAAGATGGGGGCGAAAGTGCTTGAGTACCACGGTGGTGTTTCTTACCACGGAAAGAGTGCGGTGATTGATGACAGGCTTGCAATTGTCGGTTCTTTTAACATGGATATGAAGAGTGCTTATCAGGATACAGAGTTAATGCTGGTGATTGACAGCAGGCCTTTGTGTGAGATATTGAAAAAAAGTTTTACTTCCTATCAAGAAGAAGCGGATGCAGCAGACGGTACAGTGGACAGTAAAGAGGAACTTTTTGATGATACAACAGGTGTGTTAAAAAAAGTTTCCAACTATGTAATCTCAAAGCTGAATCCGTATTTGCGATATTTGTTCTGATAATTTGTTGAAAAATTTGTAGAAATGGTGTATGATAAGGTGGACTATGAAAAAGTATGGAGGAATATCATGAGCGACAAGTTAAAAGTAGGTATCCTTGGCGGTACCGGTATGGTAGGCCAGCGTTTTATTTCGCTGTTGGAGAATCACCCTTGGTTTGAAGTAACAACAATTGCAGCAAGTCCAAGAAGTGCGGGGAAAACATATGAAGAGGCAGTAGGCGGCCGCTGGAAAATGCAGAAACCGATGCCGGAAGCGGTAAAAAATATAGTTGTAAAAAATGTAAATGACATTGAGGCAGTCAGCAGCGAAGTTGATTTTGTTTTTAGTGCCGTAGATATGACAAAAGAAGAAATCAAAAAGATTGAAGAAGATTATGCAAAAACCGAGACACCGGTTGTTTCTAACAACAGTGCACACCGCTGGACACCGGATGTTCCAATGATTGTACCGGAAGTAAATCCGGAGCATTTAGAGGTTATCGAGAGCCAGAAAAAACGTCTGGGAACAAAGAGAGGCTTTATCTGTGTAAAACCAAACTGTTCGATCCAGAGTTATGCACCGGCACTTACCGCATGGAGAAAGTTTGAGCCGACACTGGTTGTTGCTACGACTTATCAGGCAATTTCCGGAGCGGGAAAGACATTTAAAGACTGGCCGGAGATGGAGCATAATATTATTCCATATATTGGCGGCGAAGAAGAAAAGAGTGAACAGGAGCCGCTTCGTATCTGGGGTAAAGTTGAGAATGGACAGATTGTAAAAGCCGATGGCCCATTGATTACAAGCCAGTGTATCCGTGTACCGGTACTGGATGGACATACGGCTGCGGTATTTGTTAATTTTAAACAGAAACCAACGAAAGAAGAGCTGATTCAGGCACTTGTTGAGTTTAAGGGTGCACCTCAGGAATTGGGACTGCCAAATGCACCAAAGCAGTTCATTCAGTATTTAGAAGAGGATGACCGCCCACAGGTTGCTTTGGATGTAAATTATGAAAATGGATTTGGCGTTAGTATCGGACGTCTTCGAAAAGACGCATATTTTGACTGGAAATTTGTGGGACTTTCCCATAATACCGTACGTGGTGCAGCAGGTGGTGCTGTGCTGATGGCGGAACTTTTGAAAGCCAAAGGATATATAACAGCTAAATAAATTGGGAAAGGATGATGGGAATGAGTAAATTTCGTGTGCTGGTCAAAGGAATTGTGCAGTATCAGGATTCTTATTTAGCAGTGGAGCGCTGGTATGATGACCGTATTTTTGACCCTTATCAGTGGGAATTTATTGATGGGGAGATGGAATTCGGAGAGACACCGGAAAAAGCAGTAGAGCGCATTGTGGCGGAAAAAACAGGAGTGGCTGTTCAGGTAAATAAGCCACTGTACACCTGGGGATTTACCGCAGGTGAGATTTGTACATGTGGAATTGCTTTTCTGTGTGATGCACAGATGGATGAAGTGATTTTGGCAGAGGAACTTCGTGACAGTAAGTGGGTTCCAAAAAGCGAAATTGCTCAGGTAATCACCAATCAGGCAGTTGTTAAAGATATCGAGAAGGCGGGTCTGACAAGTAGTTTTGACCTGGATGATTTTGGAAAGGTGGATTTGTTTATTGAACCTATGGATTAAGAATGGACATGTTTTAGACCCTGCCAATCATCTGGATGAAGTATGTGATGTATATGTGAAAGAGGGAAAGGTTGCCTGTGTTGGCAGCCTTTCGTCGGATAAAATTCCAGACGAATGTACGGTGATTGATGCAGAAGGAAAATACGTGATGCCGGGACTTGTTGATTTGCATGTGCACCTAAGAGAACCCGGTTTTGAGTACAAGGAAACAATTTATTCCGGTACGCACGCGATGGCAAAGGGCGGTTTTACAGCGGTTTGCCCGATGCCAAATACAAAGCCTGTGACAGATTCTCCGGCAATGATTGAAAAAATTCTTAAGATTGCCAAAACAGACAGTCCGATTCGTGTTTATCCTGTTGGGGCTGTTACGAAAGGGCAGCTTGGCGAGGAAATGACGGATATTGCCGGTATGGTAAAAGCAGGAGCAAAAGCAATTAGCGAAGATGGCAAGTCCGTGATGAATGCCGAAATTTACCGTGAAGCGATGAAAGAAGCAAAAAAAGCGGGAATTCCGGTGCTTGCCCATTGTGAAGATAAAAACATGGTAGGCCACGGAGCAATGAATGCGGGGGAAAAAGCCAAAGAACTTGGAATCTGCGGAATCACCAATGCGGTAGAAGATGTGATTGTGGCAAGAGATATTCTTCTTGCGAAAGAAACCGGAGTTCATCTTCATTTGTGTCACTGTTCAACAAAAGACAGTGTAAAAATGGTTCGTATTGCAAAAAAGGATGGCGTCAGTGTATCAGCAGAAGTATGTCCACATCATTTTGCAATGACAGAGGATGAAATCGCAGGAGACGATGCGAATTATAAAATGAATCCACCACTGCGAAGTGCTGCGGATGTAGAAGCTTTGGTGGATGGTTTAGCGGATGGCACGATGGAAGCAATTTCTACGGACCATGCGCCACACGGCGAAGAAGAAAAGAAACAGTCGATTGCAAAGGCACCGTTTGGAATTGTTGGTTCAGAAACGGCATATGCACTTTCTGTGACACATCTTGTGAAGACGGGAAAATTAACCCCGCTTCAGTTAGTTGAAAAAATGAGTACGAATCCATGCCGGATTCTTTCGGTACCAGGCGGAACACTTTCTGTGGGGGCACCGGCGGACATTACAATTGCGGATATGGATTCGGAATATGTGATTGATAAGAATACCTTTTTATCAAAAGGTAAGAACACACCATTTGATGGAGCAAAAGTCAATGGTCGTGTGTATTATACGATTGTAGGCGGAAACATTGTTTATCAATATGAATAAATGGAGGACACCATGATTGATCAATTAGTTGAAAAAATTAAAAAGACAAAGGCACCGGTTGTTGTTGGATTAGACCCTATGCTTTCTTATATTCCGGAATGGATTTTAAAAGATGCCATTTCAAAATATGGAGAGACCATGGAGGCGGCCGGAGAAGCGATTTGGGTATATAACAAAGGAATCGTGGATGCGGTTTATGATTTGATTCCGGCTGTAAAACCTCAGATTGCCATGTATGAGCAGTTTGGAATTCCGGGACTTGTGGCTTTTCAGAAAACAGTAAATTACTGCAAAGAAAAGGGACTGGTTGTTATCGGTGATGTGAAACGTGGCGATATTGGTTCGACTTCAACGGCTTACGCAAATGCTCATTTGGGCAGTGTGACCGTTGGGACTACCGTTTGCCGTGGCTTTGATGAGGATATGATTACGGTCAATCCGTATCTTGGTACCGATGGTGTGAAACCATTTGTTGATGTCTGCAAAGAGGAAAAGAAGGGTATTTTTGTTTTGGTAAAGACTTCAAATCCATCTTCCGGCGAATTTCAGGATAAGTTAATCGATGGAAAACCATTGTATGAGTTAGTTGGTGAACATGTGGCAAAATGGGGCGAAGATTGTGTTGGCTCCTGCGGTTACAGCGAGGTAGGTGCGGTTGTTGGTGCTACTTATCCGGAAATGGGTAAAGTGCTTCGTAATATTATGCCAAAAAGTTATATTCTGGTGCCGGGTTATGGTGCACAGGGAGGAACAGCAGATTCTCTTCGTCCATACTTCAATGAAGATGGACTTGGCGCAATTGTAAATTCATCCCGTGGTATTATTTGTGCTTACAAACAGGAGAAGTATGCTTCATTTGGTGAGAAAAATTATGCCGATGCTTCTCGTCAGGCAGTAATTGACATGATTGAGGATATTAACCGTATTTTCTAATGATTTTAGAAAATAGTTTTGGAAAGGAAATGATGATGGCAAAGATACAGTGTATGGCAAAGGTAACGGAAGTTTCTGTTCTTGCAGAGGGGATTGTATCCATGTGGCTGTCGGCTTCGGGAGTTGCAAAATCGGCAAAACCGGGACAGTTTATTTCGCTGTACTGCGATAATTCGGATACACTTCTTCCACGTCCGATAAGTCTTTGTGAAGTGAATCAAAAAGATGGTCTTCTCCGCATTGTATTCCGCATTGTTGGTGCGGGAACAAAGGAATTTGCGGCGAAAGAAAAGGATGATGAAATCCGGATTCTCGGACCTTTGGGAAATGGATTTCCATTGGATGCTTGTGAAAAAGACAAGACGGCAGTGTTAATTGGTGGTGGAATTGGAATTCCGCCGCTTTTGGAACTTGCAAAGCAATTGCCTTGCAAAACAACGGTGGTGGTTGGTTACCGAAATGCCGATACTTTTTTGCGGGAAGAATTGGAAGAGGCGGCAGACCGTGTTGTAATTGCTTCAGATGATGGCAGTATAGGAATAAAAGGAACTGTTTTGGATGCCATGGAAGCAGAAGGTGTGACCGGAGACTGTATTTTTTCCTGTGGACCAACGCCGATGCTTCGCGGTGTGAAACAATGGGCTTTTGAAAAACAGATTCCGGCGTGGATTTCAATGGAAGAAAAGATGGCGTGCGGTATTGGTGCCTGTCTTGCCTGTGTGTGTGAGTCAAAGGAAATCGACTCGCATTCAAAAGTGAAAAATAAACGTATCTGTAAAGATGGTCCGGTCTTTTTATCGACAGACATTGAGTTATAAGGAGGAGGAAAATGAGCAAACAGTTAGAAGTAAATTTCGCGGGAATCACGTTTCCAAATCCAATAACGACGGCGTCCGGTACATTCGGCTCCGGACTCGAATACAGTGAATTTGTGGATTTGAAGAAACTTGGTGCCGTGACGACAAAAGGTGTTGCCAATGTGCCGTGGTCCGGAAATTCGACACCGCGTATTGTGGAAACTCACGGTGGTATGCTCAATGCTATTGGGCTTCAGAATCCGGGAATTGATACTTTGATTGCACGTGATTTGCCATATCTGTATGAGCATGGTGCACATATTATCGTAAATGTGTGCGGGCGTTCCAAAGAGGATTATGTGGAAGTAGTTGAACGTCTTGCGGATGAAGACGTGGATATGTTAGAGATTAATATTTCCTGTCCGAACGTAAAGGCAGGCGGGATTGCTTTTGGACAGAAACCGGAAATGGCGGAAGAAATTACGAAAGCTGTGAAAGCAGTGGCAAAGCAGCCGATTGTTATGAAACTTAGTCCGAATGTCACGGACATTACAGAGATGGCAAAAGCGGTGGAAGCCGGAGGTGCAGATGGTGTTTCGCTGATTAATACGCTGACCGGTATGAAAATTGATGTAGCAAGAAAAACATTTGCTCTTGCCAATCAGACCGGCGGTATGTCCGGTCCATGCGTGAAACCGGTTGCAGTGCGGATGGTATATCAGGTGGCAAATGCTGTTTCCATTCCAGTCTTAGGAATGGGTGGTGTACAAAATACCGAGGATGCTCTTGAATTTTTGATGGCAGGTGCTACCATGGTGGCAGTCGGTACGGCAAACTTTTTTAATCCGTATGTAACATCCCAGATTATTGATGGATTAGAGGAGTATGTAAAGAAGGAAAAACTTTCGAGTATCCGAGATATTATCGGATGTGTAAAATAGTAAGAAATTAAGTTTAGATACAAAAGGAAGTGTTTCGAAACACTTTAGAATGGAGGTCAATATGAAATCGTATATGCAGATGAGCAGGGAGGAACTCCTGTCATTGAAAGCTAGTCTGGAAGAAGAGTTTAAAACGGAAGAGGCGAAAGGATTGTCTTTAAATATGGCACGTGGTAAGCCGGGAGCTTCTCAGCTTGCATTATCTATGCCGATGCTGGATGTGATTAACAGCAAATCTGACATGAAAACTTTATTAGGAAATGATACCAGAAACTATGGTGACTGGGATGGAATCGGAGAGTGCCGCCAGTTGTTAGCTGATATGATGGAAGTAAAAAAGGACAATGTAATTATATGTGGAAATTCCAGCTTGAATATTATGTATGATACGGTTGCCCGTTCCATGATTCGTGGTGTGAATGGTTCAACTCCGTGGTGTAAACTGGATAAAGTTAAATTTTTGTGTCCGGTTCCCGGATATGACAGACATTTCAAAATTACGGAGTTATTTGGTATCGAGATGATTAACATCCCGATGGATGAAAATGGTCCGGATATGGATTTAGTTGAAAAATATGTGAATAACGATGAGGCAGTAAAAGGTATCTGGTGTGTGCCGAAGTACTCTAATCCGACTGGTATCACATACTCGGATGAGGTAGTAAAACGTTTTGCAAATCTTCATCCGAAAGCAGAAGATTTCCGTATCTTCTGGGATAATGCGTATTGTATTCATCACATTTACGATGAAATTCATGACAAAATTCCAAACATTTTGGAGGAGTGTGAGAAAGCAGGAAATCCGGATATGGTTTACATGTTTGGTTCAACTTCAAAGGTAAGTTTTCCTGGCTCCGGTGTTTCTGCAATTGCGACATCACTAGCCAATGTGGAATTTATCCGTCAGCACATGACTGTGCAGATTATCGGACATGATAAGATTAATCAGCTTCGTCATGTAAGATTTTTTAAGAATATTGACGGTCTTAAAAATCATATGCAGAAGCATGCAGAAATTCTGCGTCCGAAGTTTGAGGCTGTTTTGCAGATTTTACAGGAAGAACTCAAGGGGCTTGAAATTGGTTCCTGGGTGAAACCGCGTGGTGGTTATTTCATTTCCTTTAATGCAATGCCTGGTTGTGCAAAAGCGATTGTTGATAAATGTAAGCAGCTTGGTGTAGTTCTTACGGGAGCAGGTGCTACCTATCCGTATGGAAAAGACCCGGAAGATTCCAATATCCGAATCGCCCCTTCTTTCCCAACACCGGAAGAAATGGCAGAAGCAACAAAAATGTTTGTTCTTTGTGTCAAATTAGCATCCGTTGAAAAACTGTTAAACGACTAGGAGGAACGAAAATGGAACGATATAAGGAAGAGTTTATTGAGTTTATGGTAGAGAGCGATGTTTTGAAATTTGGTGAATTTACGCTGAAAAGCGGAAGAAAATCACCATTTTTCATGAACGCAGGTGCTTATGTAACCGGCTCCCAGTTAAAACGTTTAGGCGAATATTATGCAAAAGCGATTCATGACCAGTATGGAGATAATTTTGACGTTTTATTTGGACCTGCATACAAAGGAATTCCGCTTAGCGTAGCAACCACAATTGCTTTTTATGAATTGTATGGCAAAGAAATCCGTTACTGTTCAAACCGCAAAGAAATCAAGGATCATGGTGATACCGGAATTTTGCTTGGAAGCAAAATTAAGGATAAAGAGCGTGTGGTAATTATTGAGGATGTTACGACTTCAGGAAAATCCATCGAAGAAACTTTCCCGATTATTCAGGCACAGGGAGATGTGGAGATTGTTGGACTTATGGTTTCCCTAAATCGTATGGAGCAGGGAAAAACAAAAGAAAAGAGTGCGTTGGATGAAATTCGTGAAGTATATGGATTCAAAACGGCTGCTATCGTTTCAATGGAAGAGGTAGTTGAGCGTTTGTATAATAAAGAATGCCTTGGAAAAATTGTGATTGATGACAAAATGAAGGCATCCATCGACTCATACTATGAGAAGTACGGTGTTCAAAAGTAAATAATTGGAAAACATGTCGTATGACGCCGGGATTTTTGTGTTCCCGGCGTTTTTCGCTGAAAAAACGTGTATTTGAACAAATTTTTAGTTTCTTTTTTGGTACTAATTGATAATTTACAAGGAGAAAATAAGGTGCTAAGATAGGAAACACTCCACCTCCAATAACAAAAAGGAGGTACCAAAATGAAAATTGCTTTTTGGAGCAATGTCAGAGGACATTCCGGTGTTACAAGTAATTTGGCTTGTATCAGCGTATTATCAGCATTAAGTTGTCCGAATGAGCGGACAATTGTCTTTGAAAATCACAAAAATATTGTGAATCTGGGGAGTACTTATTATCATCCGCAGTCTGCCGGATGTGTAAGAGAGCCCATGTATTACCAGACCGCAAGCGGTCTGGAGAAGGTTCTTCAATTAGTGGAAAAAGGGGAAGAACTTTCTGAAGAAAATTTATATGGTTTGACTAAGGATTACTTGGGAAAACGTCTTTTTTATCTTCCTTCAGAACCGGTAAAGAGTTCTGATTATCTGGAGTATTATTTAGAACGGGAAGCAGTTCGAACGATGGAATGTTTAGAGCGGCTTAGCGATATGGTTATGGTCGATACGTCGGCCGCGCCGTTAGCGAGCTCGCGTAAAATTTTACAACAGGCAGATTTGGTTGTTGTGAATTTGAATCAGAATCTTCCATTGCTTTCTCATTTTTTTCGAAATTACTCATCCATACAGGAAAAGGCATTTTATCTGATTGGAAATTATGATGGAAAGTCGGAGCTTACAAAGTCGGCGATTATGAAACAGTTTCATATACCCGGCGCAAAGATTGGCACGATTCCGCATGATACCGGTTTTTCCGATGCAATGTCAAGGGGACAGCTGATTCCTTTTTTGCTGAAAAATTATATGCAAGAAAATTCTCTTTCCCATGAGATGTTTATGCAGGCGGTGAAAGAGACAGTGTCTTTGCTGCAGGAACAGATTCGGAAGCATGGATGAAAGGAGAGGTGGAGCATGAAGAAAATGAGAAAAAGAATTGCACTTTTTTTCGCTCTTTCGCTCTGTGTGAGTGTACGGCCGGTTTTAGCAAAAAGGATGGTATCTGATTTTTCGGAGTTTAAGCAGTTGTGTGAATCGGATACGAAGGAAACCATCGAGCTGACTTCGGATATAATCGTGGATGAACCTGTAGTGATACGAGGAGAGAAAATAATTCATGGCAGAGGACATAATCTGGTTCGGAGTGCTTTGCATGGGAAAGTTTATGGTGGATGTCTGTTTTTAGTGCAGGGGAAAAAATGTGAATGGAGCTGTGTGACGGTTTCCGGCAGTGCAGGGGAAAATACAAAATCTAAGATATTTGGAAGGTTAATCGAAGTCAGACAGGGAACATTGGTGATTGGGAAAGGATGCTTTTTGCAGGATAATGTGAATGAAACGCTTGCGGCCAACGGAGGTGGAGCAGTTGAGATTGGCAGCGGAGGTGTTTGCATTATGAAAGCAGGGAGCGTGCGTAACAACAGAAATGTTTCCGGTGGAGCGGCCTTTTATGTAAAAAAGGGCGGCCGATTACTGATACAGGGAGGTGTAATTACTGGTAACAAAACGATAGGAATCGGTGCTGTGGAAGGGTTTGATGGAAGAGGTGGAGCGATTTACTCGGAAGGCAGTGTCTGGTTCAAAGGTGGAGTTATATCGGGAAATACGGCCAAAGGTTATCGAAAAGGTGATATTTGTTACGGAGGTGTCGGTGGAGCTGTTTATGTGGCAAAAGGCGGTTCGTTATATGTTCAGGGCGGTACATTGACAAACAATCCGGATGAAAGGAAGGAGCAGATTTATGCTGATGGCAAGGTTACCGGCTGGGAAAATAAGAAATCAAAGAAAAAGGAGCCAAAACAAAATCAGTCAGAGATAACTAAGTCGAAGCAAAAAAACACAAATGAAAACCAACAAAAACATAACCTTATGCCAACTAAAACGGCAAAACCAAAGCCGGAAAAGACAGATACCATAAAAAAGGAAAAACAACAAAAGACAGATTCGACAGAGCATAAAAAAACAATAATGCCGGTTATGGATAAAAAAGAAGAAATACATGGGCGGGTTTTGTATGTCGAGCCGGATAATACAGATTTTGTTGAAGAAAAGTGGCATTTTTCGGTAGATGCACTGGAGGTGGCACGACAGTTTATACACCGTCAGGAAAAGCCCTTTAGCAGAGAGGTAAATGATAGCTTTTTAAGACAGTTTGCAAAGGCGAAAAAAGGAGTGGTAAAAAATGAATGAATTTCAAAAAGATTATTTGCTGAAGCGTCAGGACTATGGTGTTTTATATCCTTACGTGATGGAAGAAACGGTCACAGATATTCATTGGAATGGCAGACAGTTATGGATTGATGACTTGGAAAAGGGGCGGTATATGGCACCGGAAGTTTTATCTGAGTCATTTGCAAATCGGTTTTCCATGCTATTATCGAATTTATCAAATAAGGCATTTAACAGGGATAATCCGGTTATGGAAGTGGAAACGGAAGAACTTCGTGTCTGTCTGGTGCATCCAAGTGTTGCGTATTCCGGGCTTTCGATTTCACTGAAAAAAACACCTGCCGTGCGCCGGCTGAAAAAAGAGGATATGACAGGAAATGGCTACTGTGATGCAAGAGTGATTGAATTTCTGATTCAATGTATGGCAGCGCATTGCAGTATTGCAATATGCGGATGTTCCGGTTCCGGAAAAACAGAATTATTGAAATATCTGACGCAGTATATTCCTGCTGCAGAGCGAACCGTTACGATAGAGGATGTGTTAGAGATTCATTATCAGAAAATGAATCCTAATAAAGATTGTGTGGAGATGAGAGTGGCGGAAAACTTTTCTTATACGCAGGCAATCCAAATATGTATGAAACAATTGCCAAACTGGCTGATTTTGTCCGAAATCAAGTCCGAGGAGGTGAAATGTTTCTTAGAGTCAATTCGTACCGGAGCTTGTGGAATGACTACGATGCTTGCAGAGGATGTAAGGAGTATTCCGGAGAGAATCTTAGCTATGGCAGGGGAAAAAGAAGATAGCAGATGGATTGAAAATGACGCGTATCGTTACTTGGATATTGGTATTTTAGTAAAAAGTAAACGGGATGAGACAGGACTTTTGCACCGCTTTATTGACCAGATTGGTGTGTTTGAACGGGAACCGGTAAGGGGAGGAGAAACTGCGAACCGGATGATTATGCTCGTGGAAGATGGAAAAGTTGTTAATTACCGTCTTCCCAAAAGTTTGTCGAGAAAATTTCAAATTGGGGAAATTGTTCCCGGAAATGATTGGAGGCTTTCATGAAAGTGTGCGATGAATCTCTTTATCATGAGATTGCTGTGATTTATCGTTTCCTCCATTTGTATGAGCGAATGGAAACGATGGAAGGGGAAGCACTTGATTTTATAACACGTGATTTTGATGCGTGGAAAAGGAGAAGAGAACAAAGAAGGCAGTCTGAGAAAAAGATAAAAAAAGAGTATTTGTTATCGGTGATACTGGCATTTATCCTTTGTTTGGTTTCTTTTCTTATGTTGCATTTTTGCTCTCTTATGTTGATGGGAAAAGAAACGAATATACTTGGTTCTACTGCTGTTTTTTGTGGTATGGTTTTGTTGACTGTTACTTGTTTTTTATTATGGTTTTGGAAGAAAAAGAGGAAAAAGGACAGTACCATCTTAGCGCAGGAGATGAGACAGATGGCTTCTTACTGGATTATGATAGCTGCCTGTTCTTTGCAGACAAAAGGTGTTTATCAAATGATTTTGCTGTCGATTGAGGGAATGGATGGCTGGTTTCGTGAAGAGTTGGAAACTTTATTGGAAAATATTCGGCAGGATCCGGCCTCTTATAAACCATATGATTCTTTTTGTGAGGAATTTGATGACATGGAGTTTCGCATCGCAATGAGAGTATTGGGAAGGGCAAATGTCGATGGCTGTGAGCAGGCAAAGCAGGAGATATTTTTCCTTATGGAACAGTTGTATAGTAAGTACGATGAGAAAGAGGAGAGTAGCAGTAAAAAACATGCGTTGCGTCTGCGTGCATTTCGTCGGATTCCACTTTTTATTGCCGGTGTAAAAATCATGTGGGACAGTGTTTTGGTATTTTCTCTTCTTGTTCAGCAGATGACGATTTGGAATGGAGGGTGAGATGAGCCGATTAGTGGATGAATTTATACTTATGTTATTGTTCACAGCGCTTTCTTTTCTTTTGGTGTTCTATCTCTCTCAAAATGTGAGATATGGAAGTGCCAGAACATATTACCGGGAGGCTGTATATCAATTGCAGAAAAGTGATTATTCGGAAGAAGCAAAAAAACAATGTAATAAGGAGGCAAAAGACAGAGGCTATCAGGTACAGATAAAGAGTAAAACGACAGGGTATGTTCGTGTTATTCTGTGGTATGATGTCGTTTTTCCTTTTGGATTACGAAAAAAATATGTGATTGATGGGTATGAATATGCAGGATAGGAGGTGATTTGTGTGAAGACAATTGTGATATCGATGATTGGAATTGGTTCAATTTTATTTGTTGTTATGATTCAACATACGGCGTCAAAACGAATGTGGTCATATGAAAGAGCGGAAACTTCTTTATCATCTGCTATGGAGCAGACAATGTCGGAGGTGATGGAGGAAAACCATTATGGAATTGAAAATCGCAATGAGATGCTAGCAGCCCTTTTACAGTCCCTGATTGCAAAATGGAACCATGAAATTGATTTGACGGTTCTGGTTCATAAAATGGATTATGATAAAAGACAGATGGATGTGGAGGTCTGCGGCAGAATGAATATGGATGAGGGAAAAGAAGAGACGGTGAGTGTGAGAAGAAAAATTGTTTTTGAAAAAGATTAAATGGCAAGAAGCCGAAAGAAACTATTCGGCTTCTTCCGGCTCCTCTGTTATTTTTGGTTTGAGTTCAAGTTTTACTGTATCAATTCGATTTCCGTCGACTTTAAGTACTGTGTACCTGGCAAATTCATCTTCGGCTGTTTCCCCTTCAGTTGGAAAATGCTCCAACAGGTTAATGACATGCCCCGCAATCGAGTCATAATCATCGGATTTAAGCGGTACGCCGAGTGCCTCGGCAATGTCATCTAATGGTGTAGAACCAAGCACTTTGTAGACGGAATCAGAAAGTACTTGAATGTCATCTTCTTCGTCTGTGTCGTACTCATCACGTAGTTCGCCAACGATTTCCTCAATGAGGTCTTCCATGGTAATCAGACCGGCGAGAGCACCATATTCGTCCAGAACAATGGTCATCGGAATGGAGTCCTTCCGCATTTCCATGAAAAGTTCGGAGACATTTTTGTATTCATAAGTGACATGAGCTTCCCGCATCAAAGATTTGATGTTCAGGTTTTCTTTGTCGCCTTGATAAAAAACGAAATCTTTCAAGTTGATAATACCAATGATGTGATCAATGGTTTCTTCGTATACCGGAAGTCTTGCGTATTTGTTTTCCGTAAATTCCGTCAGCAGTTCGTCATAGGAAATGTTTGCCTCCACCATGGCAATATCCATACGTGGAATCATAACATCTTTGGCAAGTGTATCACCAAAGTCTACGATATTGGTAATCATCTTACGCTCCTCGCTTTCGATGACACCTTCTTCGTGACTGACATCAACAAAGGTACGCAGCTCATCTTCTGTAATACTGCTTGATTTTTTTGAAGTGTCCACACGCAGTAAAAACATTAAAAATCTTGCAAATTGGTTGACGATAAAAATAACAGGCGTCAATATGTGAGTGATAGCGGAAATTGAACTCGAATAGAAGAGTGCTAATTTCTCTGCATTTTTTGTCGCAAGGTTTTTTGGTGTGATTTCACCAAAAATCAAAATCAATACAGTCAGAATACCGGTTGCGATACCGGCAAAAAGACTAGTGCTGTTTTCCATACCAATCCGTTTGCATATTGAAAATGCATAGGATGTTGATATCGAAGAAGCAGAAAGATTTACAATGTTGTTACAAATCAGTACAGCACTCAGCATTTTGGAAGGTTCTTCGATTAACTTCAAAACGCGTTTTGCTGCTTTACTATTTTCCTCTGCCAAAGAGCGCATGCGGATTTTATTTACCGTTGTTAATGCCGTCTCTGCAGAAGAGAAATATGCGGATAATATGAGTAAAATTATAATTATAAGTATATTTACCGCGTCACTGGGCCCCAAGTCCTCATCTCCTTTTGTATCCAGGGTCATTATGGATTATTTTCCAACCATTGTATCTGATTGGATGAATATTGTCAAGTTTTGTCTTTTCAAGTCAGCGTCAAATCAGCTTAAAGCCTGACGTTTTCTGGCCATTTCATCACTGTCGAGATATTCGTCATATGTGGTTACCTTGTCAATCATACCATTTGGCGTAAATTCAATGATACGGTTGGCGATGGTCTGGATAAACTGATGATCCTGGGAAGTGAATAAAACAACACCGGGGAATTTAATCAGACCATTGTTTACGGAAGTGATGGATTCCATATCTAAGTGGTTTGTTGGCTCATCCATTAAAAGGACGTTAGAACCAAGCATCATCATTTTGGAAAGCATAACACGAACTTTCTCACCACCGGAAAGTACATTGACTTTCTTTAATCCATCGTCGCCCTTAAAGAGCATACGTCCTAAAAAGCCGCGGACATAAGTAGCATCTTTTTCCGGAGAAAATGGCATTAGCCAGTCTACGATGGTATCGTTACTGTCAAAGTATGCTGTGTTATCTTTCGGGAAATATGAGTTGGAAGTTGTAATTCCCCATTTATAATCGCCTTCGTCCGGTTCCATTTCACCGGCAAGAATCTGGAATAAGGTTGTTGCCGCAATACCGTAAGAACCAACAAAAGCAATTTTATCATCGTGGCCAACGGTAAAGGAAACATTGTCAAGCACTTTTTCGCCATCAATCGTCTTTGAAAGATTGGTAACGGTAAGGACTTCATTTCCGATTTCGCGGTCCGGTTTAAAGTCAACATAAGGATATTTACGGCTGGATGGGCGCAGAGTGTCTAACTCGATTTTTTCCAGCGCACGTTTTCTGGAAGTTGCCTGTTTGGATTTGGAAGCATTTGCACTGAATCGCTGGATAAATTCCTGCAGTTCTTTGATTTTTTCTTCCTTTTTCTTATTGGCTTCTTTCATCTGCTTAATCATCAATTGGCTGGATTCATACCAGAAATCATAGTTACCTGCATAAATCTGCATTTTGCCGTAATCTAAGTCAACGGTATGAGTACATACTTTGTTGAGGAAATAACGGTCATGGGATACTACAATAATTGTATTCTCAAAATCAATGAGAAATTCTTCTAACCAGCGGATGGAGTCCAAATCCAAATGGTTTGTCGGCTCGTCGAGCAGAAGAATATCCGGGTTGCCAAATAAGGCACGTGCTAACAAGACTTTAACCTTGTCCGTGTCCGGCAGTTCGCTCATCTGTTTGTAGTGAACTTCCGTGGCAATACCAAGTCCGTTTAACAAGGTGGCAGCGTCAGCTTCTGCTTCCCATCCATTCATGGTGGCAAACTCGGCCTCGAGTTCACTTGCACGCATACCATCTTCTTCGGAGAAGTCTTCCTTGGCATAGATGGCATCTTTTTCCTTCATGATGTCATACAGTTTTTGATTTCCTGCAATTACGGTGTCCAAAACAATTTGGTCGTCATATTTAAAATGGTCCTGCTCCAATACGGAAAGACGCTCGCCGGGGCCTAAACTGATTTCACCGGTTGTCGGCTCTAATTCGCCGGAAAGAATTTTCAAAAAAGTAGACTTTCCTGCACCGTTGGCACCGATGATACCGTAGCAGTTTCCTTCGGTGAATTTAATATTTACTTCCTCGAAAAGCGCTTTTTTTCCGAAACGTAATGAGATGTTACTTGCTTGAATCATAATTTCCTCCATGTTTGTTTCATACTAAAGTTTTTGCCATAAGGCATAACATATCTATTTTATTTTACTAGAAATTTGCTAAATTGCAAGGATTTCTTTACAGTAGCGGAGGAATATGGTACATTTTATCATGCAGAAAAAAGCTGCCGGGTGTGCAGCTGGTTAAGAAAGGGAGATGTTATGCCAACGAAAAAGCAAAAACAGGCTGTAATCCGACAGCTTTTAATTCCAATAATTTTGATTATTGCGGCACTTTTGTACCAGCCGGTAAAAGGGCTTTTTGTCTCAAAGGAAAAACCTGTTGAGACAAAAGCGGATGGTGGCAGCCTTACGGTTTCTTATATCGATGTGGGACAGGGGGATGCTACGCTTATTCAAAAAGGAAACTTTAGTATGTTAATTGATGCCGGGAAAAATGAAAAAGGGCAGATGGTTGTTTCTTATCTGAAGAAAAAAGGTATTAAAAAGTTAAATATATTAGTGGGAACTCATCCGGACAGTGACCATGTCGGAGGTCTTGATGATGTCATTAACAATGTTCAGGTAGACACGGTGTATCTGCCTGAGGCAAAAAAACAGACGAAAACGTACCGGGATGTGGAAAGTGCCTTGAAGAGTGTGAATAAGACGGCACAGATGCCGGAAATCGGAAAGGAATATCGGTTTGAAAAAAATGTGGTAATCCGTTTTTTGGGACCGCTCAAAAATTATAAGGAAGCAAATAATAATTCTTTGGTGGTGCAGCTTGCCTATGGAAAAAACCGCTTTTTGTTTATGGGCGATGCGGAAGAAAAAGCAGAAGAGGATATGATAAAAGAGAATTACGATCTCGAATGTGATGTGCTAAAAGTTGGGCATCATGGAAGTTATACGGCAACGGGGGATAATTTTCTTACAAAAGCGGATCCGGCGTATGCTGTTATCAGCGCGGGAAAAGACAATTCTTATGGACATCCTCATGCAGCTACTCTTGCTAAGCTTGAGGATGATGATGTGCAGATATACCGCACGGATACGATGGGAACGATTGAGGCAGTTTCAGACGGGAATCAGATTCATATGGAAACGGAGAAGGGGAAAACAAACGAATAGTTGATAGTTGCATTTTCAAGGGAATCCCATTATAATAAGTAAGATACCACATAAGAAGGAGGAGCCATATGGAGGAAGAAAAGACAGTCGGATTGGTTGAAACGTTTGATACCGGTGAATTGTCAACGGAATTGATTCCGCCGAATTTTACAGATCCGGATGATTTGTTTGAAATCTTGAAAAAAACGGTCAGCAGTTACCATCCTTCCAATGATTTGGAGATGATTAACAAAGCTTATGAACTGGCGAAGGATGCCCATAAAGACCAGAAGAGAAAATCCGGCGAACCATACTTGATTCACCCGGTATGTGTGGCGATAATTCTTGCACAGCTTGAGATGGATAAGGAGACCATCGTGGGGGGGCTGCTTCACGATGTTGTTGAAGATACAAAATATACGACAGAAGATTTGACAGAGATGTTCAGCGCAGAAATTGCGGCATTGGTGGATGGTGTTACGAAATTGACACAGTTGAATTATTCTTCTGATAAATTAGAGTTACAGGCGGAAAATCTGCGTAAGATGTTTCTTGCGATGGCGAAAGATATCCGCGTAATTATTATTAAACTGGCTGACCGCCTTCACAATATGCGGACAATGCAGTTTATGAAGCCGGAGAAACAGAAAGAAAAATCAAAAGAAACGATGGAGATTTATGCGCCGATTGCGGATCGACTTGGTATATCCAAAGTAAAGGTTGAATTAGATGATTTGTCTTTACAGTATTTAGAGCCGGAAGCTTATCGGGATTTGAGCGAACAGTTTAATGCCATCAAGGAATATAAGGAAAATTTCGTAAAAGAAATTATGGAAGAAGTGGATAAAAGGCTGATTGAAAACAATATCAAGGCGACCATTGACGGACGTGTGAAACATTTATTTAGTATTTACCGCAAGATGGCAAAACAGCATAAGACATTAGACCAGATTTATGATTTATTTGCGATTCGTATTATTGTGGACAATGATCAGGAGTGCTACACGGCACTTGGTATTATTCATGAGATGTATAAACCGATTCCGGGACGTTTTAAAGACTACATTGCGATGCCGAAACCGAATCATTACCAGTCTCTGCATACGACACTGATTGGTCCGACCGGTCAGCCGTTTGAAATTCAGATTCGTACGTATGAAATGCATCGAACGGCAGAATATGGTATTGCGGCTCACTGGCGTTACAAAGAGAGCGGTGGAAGCAACAGCTCCAAAAATCAGAGAGAAGAAGAGAAGATGGCATGGCTGCGTAGAATTTTGGAATGGCAGCATGACATGGATGATAATAAGGAATTTTTGAGTTCCATTAAAAGTGATTTGGATTTGTATTCCGACCGAATTTACTGCTTTACACCAAATGGAGACGTAAAAAATCTTCCTGCCGGCTCCACACCGATTGATTTTGCCTATGCTGTCCACACAGCAGTGGGAAATAAAATGGTGGGTGCCAGAGTAAATGGCAGTATCGTGAAACTGGATTATGAGATTCAAAATGGTGACCGCATTGACATTATTACCAGTCAAAACAGCCGTGGTCCAAGCCGTGACTGGCTAAATCTTGTCAAGAGCAGTCAGGCAAAGAATAAAATTAACCAGTGGTTCCGTAATGAATTTAAGGAAGATAATATTATTAAAGGAAAAGAACTTTTGCATACTTACTGCAAAAACAAAGGCATTGACCTTTCGGTTCTTTTGCGAAATGAATATACAGCAGCCTGCATCCGCAAATATGGATTTCGTGACTGGGAGTCTGTGTGTGCCGCAATTGGGCATGGTGGATTAAAAGAAGGACAGGTTGTTAATAAGTTACAAGATGAGTATAACAAGAAAAACAAACGCATTGTTTCGGATGCTCAGGTGCATGAAGTAATTGAGAATGCAAAAGAGGCAAAGCAGGTGGCAGAACACACATCCAAAGAACACTTAAAGAGCAAAAGCGGCATTATTGTGGAAGGTTTGGATGATTTGGCAGTTCGTTTTTCGAAATGCTGCAGCCCGGTTCCGGGAGATGAAATTGTTGGATTTGTTACAAGAGGCCGCGGTGTGTCAATTCACCGTACCGATTGTGTGAATATGATTCATCTGCCGGTATCGGAGAAAAACCGCCTGATTGAAGCTGAATGGAGTCCGGAGGCAAAAGACAGCGGTGAAGTTTATCCGGTTGAAATCGTCATTTACTGTTATAACAGAAGTGGTGTATTGTTTGACATTTCCCGTATTTTTACGGAAAATAACATTGATGTGAAATCCATGAATGTCCGCACAACCAAGCAGGAGCGCGCAACGATTACCGTTGGATTTGAAACACATGGTGTGGAACAGTTAGACCGGTTAATCAGTAAATTAAAATCCGTAGAAAGTGTAAACGACATTGAGCGAAGCACGAACGGTTAAAAAGGGAGAAATATTATGGAAATCATTATGCTGACAGTAGGTCAGGTATGTACTAATTGTTATATCATTCATCAGGAAGGTACCAATTCTTGTGTTGTGATTGACCCTGGTGACGAAGCAAAAAAAATAGCAGACCAGATTCGCAAAAACGGCTGGAACTGTGAGGGGATTTTATTAACACACGGACACTTTGACCACATTACCGGCGTGAGTGACCTTGTCTCTTATGTTGGTGGAAAAGTGTATGCTTACAGGGAAGAACTTGATGTTTTGAAAGACCCGCATCTGAATGCCAGTGCGATGGCAGGCTATGAGGTGGCAATTGAGCCTGAGATGTTACTGCGTGACGGTGAGAAACTTGAAATTGCCGGATTTGTATTCCGTGTCATTTATACGCCGGGGCATACGAAAGGCGGATGCTGTTATTATGAAGAAAAGGAGAAGGCTTTATTTAGTGGAGATACCATTTTTATGGAATCGATTGGCAGAACGGATTTGCCGACCGGAAATACGGCACAGTTGTTAGATTCCGTGCGGAATAAAGTGCTTGTGCTGCCGGATGATGTTAAAATTTATCCGGGACATGGGCCGGAAACAACGGTTGCCTATGAGGCGGCAAACAATCCATATGCATAGGGGATTTATGTATGATTACTTTTGAAATGAAGAAAAATGACAAAAAGCCATTGGAATTTGCTTATGATATGAGAGCACTTTCCCAAAGTTTTTTTCCGGAACACCCTTGTGAAATTAAAGAGAGGGAAGACTGGAAAGAGCAAGAGGGATATCCCTTGTCATGTTATTTTGGAGATGAGCTTTTCTTTCATTTGGATTTACCGATAGGCTATGATAAAAACAGTGTAAAAGCTGCGGTGTACAGACAGTTTTCAGAGAAAGCAAATAAGACACTGCCATGGGGGATTCTTACCGGGATTCGTCCTGCGAAAATTCCACTTCGCATGCTTTTTGAAGGGAAAACCAAAGAAGAAGTCCGTGAGTGCTTAAAAGAAGAATATCTGGTGAGCAAAGCAAAGATTTCTCTTGTGATGGATGTTGCAGAGAAAGAATATGAGATGGTAAAAGATTTGGATGAAAAAAACGGATACAGTGTCTACATTGGAATTCCGTTCTGCCCTTCCATCTGCCAGTACTGTTCCTTTTCTTCTTATGATTACAAGAGTTATGCCACAAAGGTGGATGCCTATTTAGAGGCACTGGAAAAAGAGATGGCTGCTTTTAGTCTGCAGGCCGGAGAGAGACCGCTGCATACCATTTATGTGGGGGGCGGAACGCCGACATCTCTGAATGAACAGCAGTTACAGAAACTGATGGATATGATACAAAAGCATCTGGATGTAAAAAAGGCACTTGAGTTTACGGTGGAAGCCGGGAGACCGGACAGTATTACAATGGAAAAACTTGAAATTTTAAAACGTGCCGGTGTGACGCGTATTTCCATTAATCCACAGACAATGAAGCAGCATACATTAGAATTGCTCGGCAGAAATCACACAGTAGAACGTGTGAATGAAACATTTTGGATGGCACGTAAGGCTGGTTTTGATAACATTAATATGGATGTGATTGTTGGATTGCCGGAAGAAGATGAAGTAGATTTTTGCAATACGATGTATAAAATCCATGAACTTGACCCGGACAGTGTCACCGTGCATACGCTTGTGATTAAGAGGGCGTCCAGAATGAGACGTGAACAGATGGAGAGAGGTGGAGAAATTCGCCCGGAAGATACACTGATTCCGATTATTCAGAAGGCAAGCGAGGATATCTTAAGAGATTACGGATATCTGCCGTATTATATGTACCGCCAGAAAAATAAGGCAGGTACCACAAGAAATACAAATCAGGAAAATGTTGCCTATGCAAAACCGGGTAAGGAGTGTTTATATAATACGTTAATCATGGAAGAATGGGAAACGATTGCGGCACTTGGCAGCGGCGGCTCCACAAAGTATGTCATTCATGAAGAAAACCGTATGGAGCGCATTGAAAACGTAAAAAGTGTGGATGATTATATTCTCCGCATTGATGAGATGATAGAAAGGAAAAAGAAATTATGGCATTAAAGAAAAAACCAACAACCGGAATGAAAGACATTCTGCCAAGAGAGATGGAGATTCGAGATTATGTAATCGGACAGATTAAAGAGACATATCGTACTTTTGGTTTCCAGTCGATTGAGACCCCTTGTGTGGAACATATTGAAAATTTGAATAATAAACAGGGCGGTGAAAATGAAAAACTCATTTTCAAAATTTTGAAACGTGGTCAGAAACTGAATTTGGAGACGGCAGAAACCGAAAGCGATTTGGTTGATGGTGGTCTGCGCTATGACCTTACAGTGCCGTTATCCAGATATTATGCGAATAATGCAAATGAACTGCCGGTTCCGTTTAAGGCACTTCAGATGGGAAATGTATGGCGTGCTGACAGACCGCAGCGTGGACGTTACCGCCAGTTTATGCAGTGTGATATTGATATTTTGGGTGAGCCGTCAAACTTAGCGGAAATTGAATTGATTCTCGCAACGACGACGCTGCTTGGTAAACTGGATTTTGAAAACTTTACCATCCGCATTAATAATCGTAAAATCTTAAAAGGAATGGCTGCTTTCTGCGGATTCCCGGAAGAAGAATACGACGAGGTGTTTATCATTCTTGATAAGATGGACAAGATTGGTATGGACGGCGTTGTGGCAGAACTTTTAGAGGCCGGTTATGCCGGTGAATCCGTAGAAAAATGTAAGACTTTATTTGAGACAGTAACAAGTGATATTGAGGGCGTACGCTATATGAAAGATACGCTTGGCGAGTTTTTGGAAGAGGGATCTGCCGAAGATTTGGAGACTATTATTTCTACAGTGGAAAAAGTTAAAACAGCAAATTTTAAAATTGTTTTTGACCCGACACTTGTCCGTGGTATGAGTTATTATACCGGACCAATTTTTGAAATTGCGATGGATGAGTTTGGCGGTTCGGTCGGTGGCGGCGGACGTTACGATGAAATGATTGGAAAGTTCACCGGAAATAACACATGTGCATGTGGATTTTCCATTGGATTTGAGCGTATTGTTATGCTGCTTTTAGAGCGTGATTACAAAGTGCCGTCGGCAGCTCAGAAAAAAGCCTATTTGATTGATAAAAAAGCATCTGCGGATGTGATCGCAGAAGTAATCGAAAAGGCAAAAGCCGAAAGAGAAAAAGGAATTATTGTTGCTATTAATATTATGAAAAAGAACAAAAAATTCCAGAAGGAACAGCTCATGGCAGATGGCTATGAAGAGATTGAAATGATTTACGCAGATTAATTAGCAAAACAAACCGATACAATCGGGTTATCTATGGAGGTTATTATGGCAGAGTCAATGACAGGATTAAAGCGCACATGCCGATGCGCGGAATTAACAACAGAAAATATTTCTCAAACCGTTACCGTGATGGGATGGGTTCAGAAAAGTCGTAACAAAGGCGGAATTGTCTTTGTGGATTTAAGAGACCGTTCCGGTATTATCCAGCTTATTTTCGAAGAAAGCAATGTTGGAAAAGAAGGGTTTGAAAAAGCAGCAAAATTAAGAAGCGAGTTTGTTGTGGCTGTTACAGGAACTGTTACAAAGCGTTCCGGTGCGATCAATGAGAATTTGAAAACCGGTGAGATTGAAGTGGTTGCCACCGATATCCGGATTCTTTCGGAATCGGAAACGCCACCATTCCCAATTGAGGAGAATTCAAAAACAAAAGACGAACTTCGTTTGAAATATCGTTATCTTGATTTGCGTCGTCCGGATTTGCAGCGTAATCTGATTTTGCGCAGTAAGGTCGCTATGGTTGCACGCCAGTTTTTGGCAGATGAAGGATTTTTGGAGATTGAAACACCAATTTTGATTAAGAGTACACCGGAGGGAGCACGTGATTATCTTGTGCCAAGCCGTGTGCATCCGGGCAGTTTTTATGCGCTGCCACAGAGTCCGCAGGTGTTAAAACAGCTCCTTATGTGTTCCGGTTATGACCGTTATTTCCAGATTGCAAAATGTTTCCGCGATGAGGATTTGCGTGCAGACAGACAGCCGGAGTTCACACAGATTGATATGGAATTATCTTTTGTTGATGTGGACGATGTTCTGGATGTCAATGAGAGATTATTACAGAAAATGTTTGCTTTGATTGATGTGGATGTTCCGCTCCCAATTCCACGTATGACCTGGCAGGAAGCAATGGACCGTTTTGGGTCGGATAAGCCGGATACCCGCTTTGGCATGGAGCTTAATGATGTGACAGAAGTCGTTAAAAACTGTGGTTTTGGCGTATTTACCGGTGCCATTGAAAATGGCGGTTCCGTGCGTGGTATTAATGCGAAGGGACAGGGCGCTATGCCACGTAAGAAGATTGATAAATTAGTTGACTTTGCAAAAGATTTTGGTGCCAAAGGACTTGCTTATCTGTGTATCAATGAGGATGGCAGCTATAAATCTTCTTTTGCAAAATTTATGACAGAAGAGGAATTGAAAAACTTAGTAGAAGCAATGGCTGGTGAGCCGGGTGATTTGCTGTTGTTTGCAGCGGATAAAAATAAAGTTGTCTGGGATGTGCTTGGAAACCTTCGTCTGGAGCTTGCGAAACAGATGGATTTGCTTGACAAAAATGAATTTAAGTTCCTCTGGGTAACGGAGTTTCCGCTTCTTGAGTTCAATGAGGAACTGGGCCGTTTCCAGGCAATGCACCATCCGTTTACAATGCCGATGGAAGAGGATATTCCATATCTGGAAAGTGATCCGGGACGTGTTCGTGCACAGGCTTATGATATTGTATTGAATGGTACGGAAATCGGTGGAGGTTCCATCCGAATCCACCAGAACGATATTCAGGAGAAGATGTTTGAAGCATTAAACTTCTCCAAAGAAGATGCGTATGAGCAGTTTGGATTTTTGTTAGATGCCTTCAAATACGGCGTTCCGCCTCATGCAGGACTGGCCTATGGTCTGGATCGTCTGGTTATGCTGATGGCAAAGGAAGACAGTATTCGTGAGGTAATTGCATTCCCGAAAGTAAAAGATGCTTCTTGTCTGATGACAAATGCACCAAGTCCGGTGGATGCAAAGCAGTTAGATGAATTAGGTATTATGGTTGAAGAAAAGGAGGAACAGGCAGAATGAGTGTAGCACAAAAAAGTTTTGGAACAACCAAGAATGGGGAAGAGGTAACTCTTTACACCATCACAAACAAGAATAACGTATCGGTAAGCGTCATTGATTATGGTGCAAACTTAGTGTCTTTGATGGTACCGGATAAAAACGGCAATGTGGAAGATATTGTTCTTGGATTTGATAACGTTGCCGGTTATGAAGTGAATGGATGCTTTTTCGGCGCGTTCATCGGACGTCATGGAAACCGCATCGGCGATGCCAAATTTGAGTTAGACGGTGTAACGTATGAGCTTGAGAAAAATGATGGAAAGAATAATCTGCATGGCGGCACACCGGGCTATCATCAGGTTATGTACCAGGCAGCAGTTGGTGACAACAGTGTCACATTTACCCGTGTAAGTCCGGATGGAGAGCAGGGATATCCGGGAAATCTTGATGTGAGTCTGACCTATACGTTGACAGATGACAATGAATTAAAATTGCATTATGTGACAAAATCAGACAAAAACACACTTTGCAATTTGACAAATCATAGTTACTTTAACTTAAAAGGACACAAGGGCGGACAAATTACGGACCACATTGTGACGATAAAAGCAAACGGCTTTACGTCGACAAGTGACGATTTGATTCCGGACGGAACAATTGTAGATGTGACCGACACACCAATGGATTTCAGAAAGCCAAGATGTGTAGGTGACGATATTGATTCCGATTATCCACCGATTGTTTTGGCAGGTGGTTATGACCACAACTATGTTTTGGATAAGCCGGAAGGAACTTTTGCAAAAGTAGCAGAAGTGACAGAAAAGGAAAGTGGCAGAACAATGGAAGTGTATACAGACCTTCCGGGCATGCAGCTTTATTCCGGAAACTTTATTGAGAATGAGAAAGGAAAAGATGGACAAACTTATACAAAGAGAACCGGTATCTGCTTTGAAACGCAGTTTTTCCCGAACTCCATCAATGTTAAGTCCTTTACGCCATGCGTGATTAAGGCAGGCGAAACCTTTGAATCCGAAACAATGTATAAATTTATCTTTTAGTTAGGAAATACTTACGACCGACAAATGCTAAGCTTTCTAATCTGATAAGTGATGGTGTTTGTCGGTTTTGCATAACAAAAAGGAAGATGGCGGGGAACCATCTTCCTTTCTGCATTAAAAAGAGGAGAAAGTTTGGTTTAAAAACACCAAAACAATTTATGAAAAAAAGAATCTTGTAAGCAAATTCATGTTACAATCGTTAGTATAGGGGTTAGATGTTAGGATAGTTTTGCGAAAATGTAAACGTTTTGTTAACATGGGAAATTTACGGTAATTCTTTTTTGTGGGAATAACGAAACAAGATATGGTTGAATACTATAGGATAAAAAGGCAGCTTTGATTTTACTAAAGGAGAGTGAATGGTGAAAAGTGTATTGGGAAAATTGATTCAAAGAGAATTTGGAAAAGAACGGTATGCGTGCTATGCCGATAAATTAAAGAGAAAACAAAGTATGGACGTGTTTTGCGATATTTATGAGAAATTGAGTCATTCGTCGGAAGAAGAACTGGATTTGGCGTTAAAAGGACTTTTGGACACCGTGCAGCAGTCAATTGGAATCAGCCGCAACTTTATCTATATTGTGACTGGTTTTGCAGTTACGGTGCTTACGCTTGTTTTTTTACAGCTTCCTGCGGTGGTGTTTGCCATAACAGCAGTGACCGCCGGACTTATTTTTTTGTATAAGACGTGTGAATTTGTGAAAAACCGGTACTGTGACCGTGACATCCGCATTGTTTTGATTTATAAGATTGCTCTCTTTCATCTTTTGGAAGAATCTTGTTTACAAGAGGAGCAACATGAGCTATAATAGCGGTATGTCAATAAATCCGGGGAGCTTGCAGACAGGCTGAGAGGAAGGTGACACCTTCGACCCGAAACCTGATGTGGGTAATGCCAACGGAGGAAGAATCTATGGAGGACCACATTTGTGGTCTTCTTTTTTTGAATGGAGGATAAGAATGAGTAATTATACGACACAGATGGATGCAGCGAGAAAAGGAATTATCACACCGGAGATGGAGCGGGTCAGCGCTTATGAAAATTTCGATGTGGAAGAACTCCGCGAGTTAGTTGCAAAAGGACAGGTTGCGATTCCTGCCAATAAAAATCACAAATGCTTAAAAGCTTATGGAATCGGTTCCCGTTTGAAAACAAAAATCAATGTTAATCTTGGAACGAGTAAGGATTGTCTTGATTTGGATGTGGAAATGAAGAAAGTACAGGCGGCTGTCGATATGGGTGCTGAGGCAATTATGGACTTGAGTTCATTTGGTGATACACAGAAATTCCGCCGTAAATTGACAAGTGAATGTCCGGCTGTTATTGGTACCGTGCCGATTTATGATGCCGTTGTTTACTATAACAAAGCATTAAAAGACATTACTTCCGATGAGTGGATGGAAGTCGTAAAAATGCACGCCAAAGACGGTGTTGATTTTATGACCATTCACTGTGGAATTAACCGTGCCACAGCAGACCGTTTTAAACAGAATCTGCGTCACACCAATATTGTATCCCGCGGCGGTTCCATTATTTTTGCATGGATGGAATTAACCGGAAATGAAAATCCATTTTATGAGAGATATGATGAACTTTTGGATATCTGCGAAGAGTATGATGTGACAATCAGTTTAGGAGATGCCTGCCGTCCGGGAAGTATTGAAGATGCCGGAGACATTTCGCAGATTTCCGAATTGGTTGCACTTGGTGAACTGACACAGCGTGCATGGAATCACAATGTACAGGTTATGGTTGAGGGACCGGGTCATATGCCGCTGAATCAGATTCGTGCAAACATGGAAATTCAGCAGACGGTATGTAAGGGAGCGCCATTTTACGTATTAGGACCTTTGGTGACCGATGTTGCACCGGGTTATGATCATATTACCAGTGCGATTGGTGGAGCAATTGCTGCGACTTATGGTGCATCATTCCTTTGCTATGTAACACCGGCAGAGCACTTGCGTCTCCCTACACTTGAAGATGTTAAAGAAGGAATTATTGCTTCCCGCATTGCAGCCCATGCTGCGGACGTGGCAAAAGGACTGCCGGGTGCAAAAGACTGGGATTTTGAAATGAGCGAAGCACGTCGCAATCTTGATTGGGAAAAGCAGTTTGAACTTGCCATTGACCCGGAAAAAGCACGCCGTTACCGTGCAGAAAGCAAACCGGAAAAAGAAGATACATGTACGATGTGCGGAAAAATGTGTGCCGTAAGAAATATTAATAAAATTCTTCGAGGTGAAGACGTCGATATCATGGACTAAACGAATTACTATCTTGCAAAACACCCTCCATTAGGTGTATAATAATACTGCATTAATGTGCGGATATTATACCCATGGAGGGATTTTTTATGAAGAAAAAGATTTTGGATTTTTTAATTAAGATTGGAAAGAAGTGTAAACCACTTACCTACCCGGTAATGATTGTAGTCATTGCCTTTTTGACAATTTATCATGCGATAAGAAATCTATTTATAAAAAAGGAGAATAAATGGAAATCTCTTGTGACCGGTGCCATCTGTCTGGTTGCCGTTGTAGGAGCTGTTCTTGTCCTGCCATCACTGGCGGATGAGATGACGGGTGAGAGCCAGACCGAGACTGTGTCAGAGGAGGAACTTGAGCCGACGATGACACCGGATGTGACGGTGGAGCCGGTTGTGACTGAAGAACCGGAAGAAAAGCAGGACAGTGAGGAGACAGAATCGGCAGAAGAAACGACAAAACCGGAAGAAGAGAAAAAAGACGAGGAAAAGGCGACGGATGAGCCACAGGCAACTGAGGAACCGCAATATCAGTCAGCAGCCAAACAGGATGAATCCGATAATCTGCCAAAAGAGGAAAAGAAGGCAATTAAGAAAAAGAGGGAAGCGGCACCGGTTCAGTTAGAAAAACCGACCTGCCAGGTGGTAGAGCAGCCGGTAGGGCCGTATACATATCCGATGGATTCAACCATCAAAGTAAAAGTAGAAGTAACACCGCCGGCAGGAGCCGGTTATGAGTGCCAGTGGTATGTAAGCAAAACGGCAAACGGTACCGGTGAGGCGTTGGTTGGAAATGGAGCAAAGACAACAACGTATTCCATTCCGAAAGATACCGGAGCCGGTGATTATTATTTCTACTGTATGGTGAAAAGTGTTGACAATAACCAGTATGATTTAGATTCTGAAGAAGTACGCAGCGATGATGTAGTTGTGACAATTCAGAAGGGTGAGCCGCAGCTTTCTGATTTTGATATCAGTACGATTAAAGAGGAATACTATTATACCGGAGAAATCATTAATCCAACTATTGTGTCTTCGAAAGAGGGAATGGGAAGTGCTTACATTGTTGTGAAAGATGGCACGACAGAAAACCGTCCGAAAGCAGACAGTGATGATCCTTATGCGATTTATCTGCATGTCAGCAAGGGTAGTAACTATAAGGCAAAAACCATTGATTTGAATAAAACAATTACCATTAAGCGTTATCCGACACCAACGAAACCGTACACAGTCAGTGGTACAAAAGGAAAACTTGTCGATGGAAAACAGTGGTATACTTCAGATGTAAAGATTGTACCGATGAGCGGCTATTTGATTTCAACGGATGAGAGTGATTTTAAAGATTCCATCATTTGTTCATCCGATGGTACGAATCAGGGACCACTTAAGGTTTATTTAAAAAATAAAAATAATAAAGGAATCACCGGTGCAATAACGGTAGCAGAAAAGCGGGATGGACAGATTAATATTGATAAGACCAAACCGACAGCAACGATAACTTATGAAGGAAAACAGTATTCGGATGCCGATCATGAACTTGGCGTGGATTGCTTTAATCATGATGTTGTATTTTCTCTGAGTGCAGAGGATGAGACGAGTAAAGTGGACAGCCGTGCTTATGTGCTGGCAACAAAGGCGATGACGGCAAGCCAGTTAAAGTCAGCTTCCTGGGTTACTCTTGCAGAAGGGGACACGGTTACGTTCAGCCGGGAGGGAAAACGTATTTTCTATGCCCGTGTAATCGATAAGGCGGGAAATACAACTTATTCCGCATCCAATCAGATTACTATGGATAAGACCCTGCCGGAAATTTTGTGTGGAAGTAAAAAATTAGGTGATACGAAAAGTTATATTGCAGATCGCAAAAAAATTACAGTTACAGATGACTATCTTTCAAAGGTTACTGTGAAAAACGGTTCCAATACGGTTCTCACAAAAACAGAAGATGATATCACAAAGGGAAGTGTATCGTTTGTTATTGAGAGAACCACGGAAACGAATGATGATATTGTCTATGAGATTACAGCAGAGGATAAGTCCGGTAATCAGAAAGTTACGACATTGACACTGAAAAATCCGGTACTTGATGTCGATGCGAAAAACCTCGATTTTGGCAGTGGCAACTCGGCGCTGACTTATGGTTATGAAGAGGTGGAAGCACAGGCGGTAAGTTTGATAAATAAAGCAAACAATCAGCCGGTGGCAGCAGATTCCATTACATTGGAAGGTGCAAATGGAGAAGCAGAGTATTTTGAAGTTGCAGAGGGTACAAAAATACGTCCAAAACAGGGACTTCATGCAGGAACTTATACCGAAGCGGTTCGGATTGCTTATAATGGAGATGCTGAATCCGAGGTGACCTGCAAATGCAGCGTAACGATTAAAAAAGCCAACATGTTAGTGCGTTACACCGGTCAGAAAGATGTCGGTTATCATACGCTGCCGGATTTGAAAGGAACAATTGAGTACACAGCGACGGATTTTAAAAATGGAGACACAAAGGATGTATTTGTAAAAGATGCAGATTTTGTGGCACCGAAATTATATTATATGGATGAAAATCAGAATAGTCAGGAATTTACATCGGATAAACGTGCAATGGAAACGATGCAGCTGATTCCGGATGGCGGTTCTTCACACGACTATGAATTTTCATATGCAGCCGGTGAACTGGAAGTGAAACATCATGTACTTCGTGACGGCTATGTGATTGAGGGTAAAAAGGTAAAAGGCTACGATTGGTATGTATCAGATTATGTAGCCATCCGCCCGGCGGCGAATTATCAAATTAGTGATTCGGAAGCAGCAGATTCTTTCGCTTCCCAGACACAGTCGATTTCCGTGGCTGGGCCGACAAACGGTGTAGAGAAAAGTTTTTATGTTATGAATACACAGACGGGTGAAATTTCTGCGCAGATGAAAGAGACGATAAAAATAGATAATACGGCTCCGTATTTTAGAAATGGAGAAGGTATTACCGTATCCTCCAATCTGTGGGCTGAGTTTTGTAATTCCGTAAGTTTTGGACTGTTTTTTAATCAGACCAAAGCGGTATCCATCAGTGCAACGGATGAAGAGAGCGGACTGGAACCAATTCAGTATTGTATATCGGAAAAAGCCGTGGAAGGAACAGCAGAGAGTTTAGATACCAAATTAAACTGGGTAACGTATGAGGATGGATTTTCGATTTCACCGGAGGAATATGAGAGTGCGGTTATTTATGCAAAAATAACAAATCATGCCGGTTTGTCAACTTATATATCTTCCAATGGTTTGGTGTTTGATAACAAGCAGCCGGAAATCAATAAGGTTGAAAATGGAAAAGAACAGGGTATCGTGGATGAAAAAGAATATATCACGGAAGTTTTGTCCTTAAAAGTTTCAGACGGTAATTTAAATGAGACAACACTCTATGAGGGAACCGATGTTACGGCATCCGGAAGTGCCCTTTCGATTGTTGAAGAGTCGGAAGGGTTAAAGACGGCGGAGAAGAAGATTGCCTGCCCACAGAAAGGCTCTAAGACTTATACCGTGGTAGCGAGAGATTCAGCCGGTAATAATGCGGAGCGTGAGTTTACGATTACGAAACCGATTTATGATATTACGGCAGATACGCTTAAAATTGCGGATGCGGTTTATGGTTACACATCAACGCCACAGACCAAAATAACCTTTAAAAATACGGATAAGGCAAATGCAGACGCTACGATACAGAAAGTCATTCTTGGCGATGACAAACATTTTGAAGTGAAAAACACAGGAAATGAATTCTGGATTGCTGCCAAAGAAGGACTTTCACATGGTAAATATGCAACGGATGTGACATTGGTTTATAACGGTGGCAAAGAAGCAAAGACGACATGTGGTTTTTCTGTTGACAAAGCGGTTTTGAAGGCGACATATTCGGGCGATGATTTGTATTATCACGAAACGTTAGCTAAGGGTTCTGTAAAAGTAACCGGATTTGTAACGCAGAACGGTGTTGTGGAAACACCGGAGACGGCAGCCGGCTATGTGGCTCCAACGGTTGATTTTACACAGACAGCGAAAGAGACAAAAGAGCTTACACCAAAAGGCGGCAAGGCAGATAATTATACCTTTGAGTATGTGTCCGGTCTGCTTTTGGTTGACCGCCGCTATGCGAGTGCCGGAAAAGACGGTCAGTACCGAATTGAAGGCAGTGTTTCGGATACCGGCTGGTATACTTCGGATTTAAGGATTGTACCAAAAGATGGTTACGAACTTTTGAGAGAAGAAGAAGGAAAAACACTGGATGAGATTGCTCTTACAAAAGATACAGACTGCGGTGAAGAAAAATTCTATATCATGAATGAGACTACGGGTGAAATTTATTATCCGAGTGTATTCAATTATAAGAAAGATACGAAAATGCCGGAAATTAAAGGTGTTGAAAAAGATGCCACATATGAGGCAAACAGTCGTGAGGTAACGGTATCGGATGAGAATCTGTCGAATGTTACCGTGAACGGTAAACCGCAGAGTGTGGAAAATAATACGGTTACATTTACTTTGACAGCAGAACAGGAAACGATGGTATATGTAATTACTGCAACCGATTGTGCCGGTAATATGTCAGATTGCACAGTGGTATTAAATCAGCCGGCATCGCTCCCGGCATCAGATGACACCGATGCGGATAATGCAGGCAATTCAGGTGATAATAATACGGATGGAAATGCAGTTACACCGACCGCTTCACCGTCCCAGGCAATTGCCGGTATTGTGAAAAAGCATGTCAAGGTGGTTGACGGAGCACCGAATACAGCACTTGTAACAGGTACACAGGATTTGAAAACATCTGTACTGTCAAATGGAGAACAGCAGGCGGTAGAAGATGGCAGTAATGCAAACATTGAGTTGCGAATCAAGAATATTGACGGCAGTGTTCCTCAAAACGATAAGGAACTTGTGATTGCAAATCTGTCGGGTTATTCAGTCGGTGAATATTTGGATATTACACTGTGGAAGAAAGTAGGAAGCAGTTCAGAGAAAAAGGTAACAAATTTGGCAAAACCGATTTCTGTAACGGTAACGGTTCCTTCGGATTTGCGGAATGCGTCGCGTGAATTTGTTGTGCTTCGTGTCCATAAAGGAAAAGTATCCGTATTGGAAGATTTGGATTCAGCAACAAATACGGTTACGTTTAAGACAGACCGTTTCTCTACGTATGCGCTTGCCTACCGTACGGCGGCAGCACTTACAACGAGACAGACAAATTCCACGAAGAATACAAGTGTGATTGGAACACTTGCGACAAATCCATCACCGGATACCGGCGATACGGCTCCGCTTCTGCCGATTGCTATTGTATTTCTTGGTTCTTTATCAGGAATACTTATAACGATGGTGCTTCGGAGAAAAATGTAATTCATCGGAGGTTTTAGCATGAAAAAAGTTAGAACACATTTGGAAGACCGTGTTCTTCCATCTTATACAAAAGGAGAAGAAATTTTTAATATGGTTTCCCATATTGCCGGTGGTGCGCTGGCAATTGCGGCACTGGTACTCTGTGTGATTTTTGCAGTAATACACACAGATGCATGGGGTGTTGTGGGAGCAGCTATTTATGGCTCCACGATGGTTGTGCTTTATGCGATGTCAAGTATTTATCATGGTTTGAAACCGGAAATGCCTAAAAAGGTGTTTCAGGTTATTGATCACTGTACAATTTATTTTCTAATCGCAGGAACTTATACACCGGTCACTTTGACGGCACTGAGACCACAGTACCCGGTACAGGCATTTGTGATTTTTGGTATTGTGTGGGCGTGCTGTTTCATCGCGGCAACTCTGACGGCAATTGATTTGAAAAAATATCAGATTTTGTCGATGATTTGTTATCTTGCGATGGGATGGTGTATTATTTTCTTTATTAAACCGACGGTACAGTGTCTTGGTACCGGCGGAACCGTGTTTTTGTTTACCGGCGGTGTTGCTTATACGATTGGTGCAATTTTGTATGGTATTGGTAAAAAGAAAAAATATGTGCATTCCATTTTCCACTTGTTCGTGGTGGCGGGAAGTATTTTGCACTTTTTTATGATTTTGTTTTATGTTATACTATAGCGTAAAGTGTTCCCTTATGAATGGGGATGCGGGTTGTTTAGTGGTTTTGATTGATGCAAAAGAATTTGGAGGATAAGATGATAGTAGAACCAAAAGTAAAAGGATTTATCTGCACGACAGCACATCCTGCCGGCTGCAAAGAGAGTGTAAGAAGACAGATTGCTTATTGTAAAGAAAAAGGCATGGTGGAAGGACCGAAGAAGGTATTGGTGATTGGCTCTTCGACCGGTTATGGTTTGGCAAGCCGTATTGCAGTAACATATGGTTACGGGGCAGATACGATTGGCGTGGCATTTGAGAGAGAGTCCAATGGAAGAAGAACGGCAACTGCCGGCTGGTATAACACAAAGGCATTTGAAGAGTTTGCCAAAGAAGACGGTTATTATGCAAAGTCATTTAATGGTGACGGTTTTTCGGAAGAAATGAAAAATCAGGTAATAGAGACGATTCGCAAGGATTTTGGAAAAGTTGATATGGTTGTTTACAGTATGGCAGCTCCGAGAAGAACGATGCCGGATGGAACGACAGTATCATCTGTACTGAAAACTGTGGGAAAAGAACTGACAAACAAAACCATTGATTTGCGAAATAATGAAATTAAAGATGTAACGGTACCGGTTGCCAACGAAGAAGAGATTGAAAATACCGTCAAAGTTATGGGCGGTGAAGACTGGGAAGCATGGATTCAGGCACTTGTGGATGCAGATGTTTTGAGTGACAATGCTGTTACATTAGCATATTCTTATATCGGACCGGAGTTGACTCATGCGATTTACAAAGAAGGCAGTATCGGTCAGGCAAAGAAACATCTTTTTGATACATCGAAAAAACTCACAAAAGAGTTTGAGGCGAAAGGATTGAAGGCTTACATCTCGGTAAATAAGGCGTTGGTTACACAGAGCAGTGCGGCAATTCCGATTGTCCCGCTTTACATTTCTCTGCTTTATAAGATTATGAAGAAAGAGGGGCTGCATGAGGGGTGCATCGAGCAGATGAACCGTTTGTTTATCGACAAACTGCCGGCAAAGGAAACGGATGCAGAAGGTTATATCCGTCTTGATGACTGGGAAATGGAAGATAAAGTCCAGAATGAAATAACAAAGCTTTGGGACTTAGTTACGACAGAGAACATTGGCGAGCTTGGTGACATTGAAGGTTACTGGGAAGATTTTTATCACATGTTTGGTTTCCATTATGACAATGTGGATTATAGTGCTGATGTAGAAATTTAAAAATGACAGAAATAAAAAAGGGGCTGCCAAAATGGCAGCCTCTTTCAATTTGCAATTATAATCTTGCAACTACGAAAATATC
>ENA-UOOA01000348-UOOA01000348.1-human-gut-metagenome-genome-assembly--contig:-P61old-NODE-348-length-99930-cov-8.215519_pt1 | contig 99930 bp, 79 predicted proteins | sample MGYA00242467_ERZ724014 | MGnify/ENA metagenome assembly ERZ724014 | reverse complement strand
TTATATTTTCTCTTTTTATGCTTTTCTTTTCTTTGTATCATTTGCCGATGCAAAAATGTGAGAAAATGTTGTTTAAAATTTCTTGTGAAGTTATTTCTCCGCTTATTGTTGAAAGGTTAAGCAGCATTTCCCGCAGGTCTTGACTTACGAGATCTGCAGGAATAAGGTTTTTCAAACCGGATATTACATCGTCCATGTTTTTGCTTGCTTTTGACAATGCCTGATAGTGTCGCTCGTTGATGACTATTGAGTCAGAGGAATTAGTTTTGCTGCTGCTAATGACTTTAACCAATGTGTCTTCTAACTGGTCGATTCCTGCTCTCTTTTTTGCAGATGTTATAACAAAGACAGGTTCTGTTTCTTTGTCGGGATTTTCCTGGCTTGTGGTCTTTATAATACTTCTTATGTATGCAGACAGTCTGCTTTCTATTTTTTCCAAAGAAGATTTGTCGGGTATTATGTCAGCTTTGTTTATGACGGTAATAAGCGTTTTGCCGCTTTCCAATATGGTGCCCAACTCGTCTGTAGTGTCTTGCATATCGTTTTCCAACACTTCAGGCGCACTTACTACCCATATTATTATCTGTGCGGTGTCAATTACCTTGAATGTTTTGTCGATGCCGAGATTTTCTATAACATCGTCGGTTTTTCTTATTCCTGCCGTATCGATGAGCCGGAATTCGATTCCCTTTATTATAAGAAGCTCTTCTATCGTGTCGCGTGTCGTGCCGGGAATGTTGCTTACTATAGCCCGCGAATCGGAAAGCAGGGCATTCATAAGCGTCGACTTGCCTACGTTTGTTTTACCTGTTATTGCTACAGGAACACCGTTTTTCACCGCGTTCATTGACGTGAACGAGTGCAACAGGATTTGTATTTCTTTTTGTATGTCTTCGGCTTTGGAGATGAGAACCGGGCGCTCTGCAAAGCCCAAATCGTCATGGTCTGAAAAATCCAGTTCCAGTTCCAACAACGATTGTATGTCTTTTAGTTTGTCGCGCAACATGTTTATCCTGTCCTTGAAGCCACCTTTCAATTGGTTCATCGCCACGCGATGTGAGGTCTCTGAGCGCGAAGCAATGAGGTCGGCAACAGCTTCGGCCTGGCTCAGGTCCATTTTGCCGTTCAGAAAGGCACGTTCGGTAAATTCTCCGGGATTGGCAAGCCTGCAACCTTCGGATATGAGCATTTGCATTACCCGGTTAAGTATATACAACGAACCGTGACAGGAAAATTCCACTGAATCCTCGCCAGTGTATGAATGCGGAGCCTTGAACGAAACGGCAATGACTTCGTCAAGCGTGCTGCCGTCTTCGTTTTTTATTTCGCCAAACACAGCTGTGTTATGCTGTATTTCGGAAAATGCTTTTTTATATCCTTTGGGAGTGAATATTTTGGAAGCAATGGCTATGGATTCATCTCCCGATATTCGTATTATGCCTAACGCACCGCCTGTTGCGGTGGCTATGGCACAGATTGTGTCCTGTTTGTTCATCGTTCTGTTGTAAACTGATATAATTCTTCGGTAAGCAGGCTTACGGCCTTTTCCAAGCATATCTTGTCTGTTTCATCGAAAGCGTTCAGTTTGTCGGAGTCAATGTCGAGCACTCCTTTTACTTCGTTGCCTGCGATTATGGGCACTACAATCTCAGAGCGCGAGAGCGGGCTGCAAGCAATATGGCCGGGAAATGCGTTTACGTCGGGCACGACAATGGTGCATGCCTTTGCCCATGCTGTTCCGCATACGCCGCGCCCTTTTTCTATCCTGTAACAGGCCACGCTTCCTTGGAAAGGTCCAAGCGCAAGACTCCCGTTTTTTACCATATAGAAGCCAACCCAAAAGAAGCCGAACGCTTCCTTGAGTGCAGCGCAGGTGTTTGCCAATATGCTTGTCTCGTTTGTTTCGCCTTTTATCAGACAAGCGTATTGCTTAAGGAATGCTTCGTAGCGCTCCTTTTTGTTTTGTATGCCGTTTAGCACGAAACTCGCTTCCATAAGTAGGACTCAAATTCTTTCAAGTACTTTTTCAATCAGTCCCGCCATTGTGTTTTTTCTGCTTGCCCCGGCTTCCTTCTGGTATCTGTCGGCCACGACCATGCACACCGATGTGGCGCGGTGGCCGAGCAGCGAGGCAAATCCGGCTACAGCCGAACTCTCCATCTCGTAATTAAGTATCTTAGCGCCTTTGTATTCAAAACTCTCTATCTTCTCGTTTTGCCTGTCGTCTGCAGGTTGTATGCGTAGCCTGCGTCCTTGCGGCCCGAAGAATCCCGGGGCCGATACGGTAATGCCCTTTATCATGTCGTCTCCGGCTATGCGGTTCGACAGCTCGCAGTCGGCAATGGCCACGTAAGGGTGGGGAGCACCCATGTATCCAGACCAGGACATGTGCCTTACAAATGCTTCCTCCAGTTCAAGGTCACAAACCTCGTTGCGTCCTTTGTAAAAGTTCAAAAGCCCGTCCAAACCTATTGATTCGACCGAGCAAATATAACTGCCCAACGGCGTTTCGGGCTGTAACCCTCCGCAGGTACCTATCCTTACTATTTCAAGCCGGCGTTTATTTTCCTTTTCGGTGCGTGTGCAGAAATCAATGTTGGCAAGTGCGTCCATCTCGTTCATCACTATGTCCACGTTTCCGCAGCCTACGCCAGTTGAAACGGCGCTTATCCGCTTGCCTTTGTATGTCCCGGTTATGGTGTGGTATTCCCGGTTCATGATGTTGCATTCCGTACTGTCAAAGTATTGCGCTATCGTTTCCACGCGCTTCGGGTCGCCAACTAAAATAACCTTGTCGGCCAGATTTTCGGGATGCAGGCAAAGGTGGTATATCGTCCCGTTGCCGTTTATTATCAGCTCTGAAGAAGGAAATACGTAATTCATTGCGGTTAGGGTTTTGCTTTGGTGAATCAAAATTACTCTTTTTTCCAGACATATTGTTATTGAACACTCATTTTAAGCACCTCTATGAATAAATGACGTCATGCTTCGGTGCAGGCATTATAGGTGCGTATATTTTATGTTCACACGTGAATCAGCACTACGTTTTTTTTCGTTTCCCGTTTAGGCAAACATGATTTGCGATAGTACCGTCGTTTTTGTCTGCGTTTTTTGGGCAAGTTTCAAACGAGTTTTCAGGTAGCAAAAAATATGTGCCTTGTATTTTAAAATTAGTGGCTCGGATTTTAAAATCCGAGCCACTAATTTTTTCCTTGCTCCCATGTGGGTATAAAGCATTGAAAATTAGTATTCATCTTTGCGAACAAAAAACGACCTGTTCGGCACATAAAATCATAGTTGTTTCCATACTTGGTTTTATGTCGGCTGCCTTCTGCAAGAGTTCATCCGAAAGAGTGTTTTATGCAATGATTTTATTGCATAAAAATAGCAAATATGAATTATTTGGCGCTTTTTCGTGTGATTTTGTTATTAAAATGCTTGTAAAAGCCGTATCTTATTATTTTAAACGCTAACTTTGGAGCAAAAAAGCGAGGAATATGAATATATCTATCATTGGAGTAGGGAATATGGGCGGAGCTGTGGCAAGAGGCTTGGCTTCGCGCGGTAAATACAATATTTGTGTGTCAGACCCATCAACAGAGAAATTGGACTTGTTAAAAGGAGAATTTCCCGATGTGGAAACGACTACAGACAACATTGAAGCCACGAGAAAAGCGGACATACTTATATTGGTAGTAAAACCATGGAAGGTAAAGGACGTTATAGAAGAAATAAAAGACGAAATACCTTTCCGCTGTAAACAAGTAGTATCAATAGCCGCAGGTGTAACCACAGGGGATGTTACGGAGTGGCTCGGCTGCGAAATGCCGGTGTATTATGTGATTCCCAACACGGCCATAAGTATAAGGAGAAGCATGACTTTCATAGCTTATAAAAACGCGGACGCGGAGCAACTGGAAACAGTCAAATCCATATTCGGGGAATTGGGCACTACGCTTGTTATAGAAGAAAAGCAGATGAAAGCGTGTATGGCTTTGGCTTCATGCGGAATAGCTTACGCTATGCGCTATGTTAGAGCCAATGTAGAAGGGGCTGTTGAACTGGGTATATCGCCAAGCGACGCCACGATTATAACGTCGAACACCATGAAAGGTGCCGCGGAACTATTGTTAAGCACCGGTAACCACCCCGAGGCAGAAATAGACAAGGTCACGACGCCGGGAGGGCTTACAATAAAAGGACTTAACGCTCTTGAAGCCAACGGTTTCACTAATGCCGTAATAGAAGCATTGAAAGCGTCAATATAACGGAATTAACATGAAAAGGATTGTAGTAAAAATAGGAACGAACGTAATAACACGCAACGACGGAAGTCTTGATATAACGCAGATGTCCTCGCTTGTTGACCAGATTTCAGAGTTGCATAAAAACAGGTTTGAAGTAATAATGGTAAGTTCCGGTTCTGTAGCATGTGGACGAAGCCTGCTACCCGGAATAACCGAAAACCTTGACACGCTCGACCAAAGACAGTTGTTTTCCGCAGTAGGGCAAGCCAAATTAATCGATTTGTACTATACTCTGTTCAAAGAGCATAATATAGCTATAGGGCAGGTGCTGACAACAAAGGAAAGTCTCTCGGGTAAGAAGCAAATGGAAAACCAGTATAATTGCATGAGTGTCATGATTAAGCACCGGATTATTCCCATAATAAACGAAAACGACACGATAGCAATTACAGAATTGATGTTTACCGACAATGATGAATTGGCCGGTTTGGTTGCACAGATGATGGAGGCGGATTGCCTTGTTTTGTTAACCAATGTTGACGGCATATATAAATTGACTAAAGGACAGGACGCTGTTTCAGCCGATTTGTCGAATGCGGAAATCATACGTGAGGTACACCCTAACGATGACATTGAAAAATTCATAACCAAAAAGAAGTCGGCAAGAGGGCGCGGAGGTATGATTACAAAAGAAAGCGTGGCGATAAAAGCCGCAAAAAGCGGAATAGAAGCATTCATTGCAAACGGCAGGAAGAACGGTATAATAACAGATTTGATGAACAATCCGCAAAAAACTGTCTCAACCCGTTTTATTCCTGTTTTAGAATCAGTTCAATCATAAACCACCATAGAATGAATCTTACGAGTATTTTTGAATCAGCCCGTAAAGCATCTTTTTCGATACTGTCGGTTACGGATTCTACAATAAACGAGATATTAGGCGCTATTGCAGAAGAAATAGGCAAAAACCATGATTTTTTATTAAGCGAAAATCAAAAGGATCTTGAATTGGCAGATCCTAAAAGCCCTATGTTCGACCGTTTGAAGTTGACATCGGATAGGTTGGACGAAATATCTTGCGGAATAAGAAAACTGATTGAACTTCCGTCTCCGTTAGGGCGCACACTGTCACGCCAAACCCGTCCCAACGGATTGGATGTTGCGCGTGTCAGCGTGCCATTTGGAGTAATCGGAATCGTGTACGAAGCTCGACCCAACGTAACTTTCGATGTTGTTGCTCTTTGCCTGAAGTCGGGCAATGTATGCGTGCTGAAAGGAAGTAAAAACGCCGATTTTTCGAACAAGGCTATAGTATTGCTTATCCACAGAGTGTTCCAACGGTTCGGAATACCGCAAGAAGCAGTAACGCTGTTGCCGCCAACACACGGGGCAGTAAACGAAATGCTGCATGCCGACAGGTTTATCGACGTCATAATACCACGCGGAGGCGCAAACCTTATAAATTACGTAAGGCAAAACGCAACTGTGCCCGTCATAGAAACGGGTGCGGGAACTTGCCATATATATTTTGATGAATACGGCGACACAGCCAAGGGTGCTGCCATAATAAATAATGCCAAAACCCGCAGGGTTAGTGTATGCAACGCTCTCGATTGCCTTATAGTGAATGAAAAGCGTTTGGTTGACTTGCCGGCCTTGTGCGCTGCCATGGCAGAGAAACATGTCATTATAAATGCCGATGAACCCTCTTATGCAGCGCTTCAGGGTAATTATCCGGCCGATTTGCTTAAACTTGCAACACCCGACAGTTTTGGAAAAGAATTTCTCGATTATGCAATGGCTATAAAAACAGTGGGTTCTTTGGACGAATGTCTGGAACACATACAAAAATACGGTTCCGGACACAGCGAAGGTATTGTAACTGAGAATGACGATAGGGGAGAAGCATTCTTGAAAACGGTGGATGCCGCATGTGTTTACCTTAATGCGCCAACATCATTTTCCGACGGAATGCAGTTAGGTCTTGGAGCCGAGATAGGAATATCCACGCAAAAACTACATGCGCGCGGTCCTATGGGTTTGGAAGAACTTACCACATATAAATGGATAATAAAAGGTAACGGACAAGTCCGTACATAGCCCCGTAACACAAAATTGCAGATGAAGTCCGGATTTGTCTGCGGTATTCTGTCCGGTTTCACCCCGGTTTTGACAAGGACAAAAATATGTCTGACATATTTTAAAATATCTCAGACATATTTTGAATTATGTGCCTTGTATTTTTTCTTTGCTCCAGGCAGTGTATAATCAATTGAAAATTAGTTTTCAATTTTCTTCACCCGAAAAAACCTTTTTTTGCCCTGCCTTTTTAGTTTTTTATATGCTGCAAGAAATAGGATTGCTTTTTATCTCTTCATTATGGAAGTTTAGGAAATCGCCAACGATAAAGTTACTTCCTCCTATGTAAATGACATCATCATCAGAGGCTTCTTTCATTGCTGCTAATGCTGCTGCCTTTACCGTAGGGAAACAGTTCCCGTGCAATCCGTGTGCAAAGGCCTTTTCTTTCAATTCATTTTCATTTAATGCTCGCTTTACATTTGCTTTGGTAAAATAATATATTGCGTTCTTAGGCATAAGTTTCAACGAACTGTCTATGTCTTTATCTGACACCATTCCGATGACTATTCTCGTTCGATTGGCATAGGTGTTGCCCAATTGGTGCATGTTATAAGCCAGTCCGCCCGGATTATGGCCGGTGTCAAGAATAATAGTGGGATTCCTTGATATTATTTCCCAGCGGCCTTTTAAACCCGTGAGTTCGCATACATTTGCAACTCCGTCCCTTATGTTTTTTTCCGATATATTAAGTCCGAGTTTATTCAGCTCCTTGATGGCGCATAACAGGGTATTCATGTTTTTTTCCTGGTATTCCCCCGTTAATTCTCCTGATATAGGCGTCTTGAATAATTTAGTTTCGTAAATACGGTTGCCGTTTTGCGGATTGATATATGAAGATTCCACAATATGTTCATCTTCTGCAAAAATTATGGGAGCGCCTACTTCCAAAGCTCTTTTTTCGAATACGCAGTGAGTCTCTTTTGTTGTTTCGCCTATAACAACAGGAACATTATTTTTTATAATTCCGGCTTTTTCATACGCAATTTTTTCAAGCGTATTTCCTAATAAAGCCATGTGGTCAAAACTGATGTTCGTAATTATGGAAAGAGTGCTGTTGATGATGTTTGTGCAATCCAATCTTCCTCCCAAACCAACTTCAATTACTGCAATGTCCACATTTTCTTTAGCAAAATAATAAAAAGCCAAGGCTGTGGTCAATTCGAAAAAGGAAGGGTGCAGAGGCTCAAAAAAAGGACGTTCTTTTTCCACAAAGTCAATTACTTCATGCTTTGGAATCATTTTTCCATTAATACGAATCCTTTCACGGAAGTCAACAAGGTGAGGTGACGTATATAGCCCTGTTTTGTATCCGCATGATTGAAGTACGGCTGCGAGCATGTGTGCGCAGGAACCTTTACCGTTGGTTCCTGCTATATGGATTGTTTTATACTTTGTGTGAGGATGTCCGAAATGTTCGTCTAAAACATAAGTATTGTACAAACCCTCTTTATACGCATTGGCTCCTATATTCTGAAAAAGCGGAGCCGACTCGTATAAATAGTTTATGGTTTCTTCATAAGTCATTATTAATCAAATAGAGCTCGGAATTTTTGAAAGATACTTTCTTTTGTTTTACTGTTTGGCTGTATGCTTTCGCTTTCTTTAATGCTTTCAAACAGTTTTTTTTCTTTTTCGTTAAGCTTTTCAGGTATATAGACACTTACGTTTACAATTAAATCTCCTGTACCTTCACCATATCCTTTTACAGAAGGTAACCCTTTACCACGCAGCCTTAATACTTTTCCCGGTTGTGTTCCCGGCTTTATTGAGATTTTTGTTGTTCCGTCAATTGTAGGAATTTCAACAGTATCTCCCAATGTAGCTTGCGCCACTGTAAGCAAAAGATTATATACGAGATTTTGTCCCTCGCGTATGAATGTGTCGTTTTTTTCTTCAGCTATTATTACTTGGAGGTTTCCGTTTTCACCTCCATGTCTTCCGGCATTTCCTTTTCTTGGAACATTTACTATCATGCCCTCAGCAACACCTGCAGGTATGTTTACTTCTACGATGTCTTCGCCAATAATTACACCTTCACCGTTGCAATGGTGGCATTTATTCTTGATTACACGGCCTTCGCCCCCACATGTAGGACAAACGTCCTGCGATTGTATTATACCGAAAAAACTTTTTTGTTGGTGTATAACGTAACCTCTCCCTTTACATGTAGGGCAAATATCAGGGCTGCTGCCTTTTTCGCTTCCAGTTCCGTGGCATTCAGGGCAGGATATATATTTCTTTACTTTGAACTTCTTGGTTACACCTTTTGAAATTTCTTCCAAAGTCAGTTTTACGCGCAAACGTAAATCGCTTCCCCTTGGCTTTCCGTTTGCGGCGTTTTCGTATCCGCTTTCTTCAAAACCTCCAAAGCCACCGCTGAAAGGATTACGGCCTCCAAAGATACTGCCGAACATGGAGAATATATCGTCCATGTTCATGCTGCCGGCTCCGAACCCTCCCATTCCTTGGCCATTTACTCCAGCTTCGCCGAACTGATCGTATCTGGCACGTTTTTCAGGATCGCGCAAGACATCATAAGCCGCCGCAGCTTCCTTGAATTTTTCTTCAGCTTCTTTATTGCCAGGATTTCTGTCCGGGTGATAACGGATAGCTTGTTTTTTATATGCTGTTTTTATCTCTTCGGCTGTAGCTGTTCGCTCAACTCCTAATATTGCGTAATAATCTTTTTCTGCCATAATAATAAAATACAAATGCCAGTATGTATTAGCATTATTGCCAAAACTATGGTTGTTATTGTCCTACGGCCACTTTGGAATGGCGAATCACTTTATTGTTCAGAGTATATCCGGTTTGTACGCAATCTACAACTTTTCCTTTCATACTCTCATCGTCCACGGGCACCATTGCTACAGCTTCGTGAAAATCCGTGTTGAAATCTTCTTTTTCGGTTTTTATTTTACTTAATCCTTGTGATTCCAGCGTAGACAATAATTTTTGGTATATAAGTTCAGTGCCTTGCAATAGGGTTGTTTCGTCTCCACCTTTTTTTATGTTTATTAAAGCACGCTCAAAATCGTCCAATACAGGAAGTAATGAAGAAATAACTTTTTCTCCGCCGTTGAGTATTAATTCGCTTTTCTCTTTGAGAATGCGTTTCCGGTAATTGTCGAATTCGGCAATTTGACGAAGATATTTATCTTGTAATGAAGCCAACTGTTCTTTTAATTCGTTGATTTCATCTGTTGCTTGTTCATTGGTAGCGTCAGTTTCAACTTCGTTTGCTTCTACTTTTTCCTTTATTGTTTCCTGCGAATTATCTTCTATCTTAATTTCTTTGCTCGTGTCTTTCTGTGAGTCTTTGTTTTTATTGTTAGCCATAACATAAAAGTTTTATTTGTCATTAAGCAAAAACTATACCAATTCGACTTATCGCATACTGTCCGCGTTGAATTGCAGTGGTAATAAGTCATTCACGTCATGTACTATTATACATGTATCTTCGCCTGCCATTATTAATTCTATTTTTCTTTTTTGGCGCATTGCCGTTTCTGTCATGACTTGACGGCATGAGCCACATGGAGATACCGGAGTCTTGGTTACGACACCTTCGTTTTTTGCTACGATAGCTATGCGTATAACCTCTTTGTCAGGGTATTGTGCTTTGGCATAAAACAAAACGTTCCTTTCCGCGCACAAGCCTGAAGGATAAGAGGCATTTTCCTGATTACTTGCGGATAATATTTCTCCGTTTTCCATCTCAACTGCTGCTCCTACCGAGAAATGTGAATACGGAGAATAACTCTTGTCACAGGCATTTTTTGCAGTTTCAATTACTTCCTTTTGCCTGTGTGTCAATTCTTCTATTTTCTTACGTTCAAAAGAAAACTCTATTTTGTTCATGTCCCATGTAAAAAAGAGCCTTAAAAGGCTACGAATTGACTGCAAAATTAGCTTTTTTCATTACCGTACAATGTTTTTTATAGCGATTTTCTTAATTTTACAACGCAATTATGATTCATACTTTAATGATAAGGTTGACAAGATTCACTTTCGTGATATTATTTTCATTTGTTGCTGTTGCTGTGCAAGCACAAACAAATGCTTATGAAGAGTATATAAACAAATATAGCGATATGGCGGTAGAACAAATGAAGCAATACCGCATTCCCGCCAGTATCACATTGGCTCAAGGGCTTTTGGAGTCGGGAGCAGGTCGCAGTACATTGTGCCGTAAAGCAAACAATCATTTCGGCATAAAATGTGGCCCGGGTTGGAAAGGACCTTATTTTGTGCAGGACGACGATTATGCAAACGAGCATTTCAGGGCTTATAAGAATGCCAGAGAATCGTATATAGACCATTCCAAGTTCTTGCAAAAGCCCCGATATGCTTTTCTTTTTAATTACAGCATAACAGATTATAAAAGTTGGGCGCATGGGTTGAAAAAAGCAGGATATGCAACTAATCCGCGTTATGCGTATTTGCTTATAGATTTGATAGAAAGATATGAGTTGCACCGTTTTGACAGTAAAAAACATTCCCGTAGTCATAAATCAAAAGATAGTAAGCATACAATAGAGCACACTGTTTACTTTTGCAATAAAAATTATTACATAGTTGCACGTAAAGGTGATACCTTTGAGAAATTGTCGGAAGAGACGGGAGTGTCTGTCAGAAAACTTGTAAAATATAATGAACTGGACAAGGATTACCAGTTGCAGGACGGAGATATTATTTACCTTGAGAAAAAGCAGAAGAAAGCGGACGACGTATTTAAAGGCAAGCTTATTAAAGTTATGGCAGGGGAGTCATATTATACAATAGCACAGAAATATGGCATACGCTTGAAATATCTTTACAAGATGAACAATCTTTCGCCTGATGCACAGATTTACGTAGGACAAGAACTCTTTGTAAACAGATAATATCGCAAATAATCCAATAGGGAACTTAATTGATAAGCCTGAAAGGGCATGCAAAAATAGGTCTGACATATTTTAAAATATCTCAGACCTATTTTGAAATATGTCAGACATAATTTTTTTTTAGCTCCAAATGCCCAAACGTTGCAGCATAAATTAAGGCTATATTATTCGCGCTTTTTATTATTGTTATAATAAAACTCTTTCTACGCGAGAATGAATCATTATAAATGCGTAACTTTGATGAAACATTCTGTAAATAACGTGGAAGAAAGAATATATTCCTTCTTGATGTGTGCAATGCCATTGCTGGCTTTAGTGGTATTTGTCGCATTGTTTTTTGTGCATGCCGGATATGGTATGTTCCTCAGCCGTTCTTGGGGATTTAGCATTCCGAACAAAGCAGGGTGGGTCATAATGGAGACACCGGCTTTCATAGTAATGCTATGCCTATGGTTGAATAGTAATGTACGTTTTGAAATTCCAGAACTTATATTTTTCCTTTTGTTTGAAATACATTATTTCCAACGCTCCTTTGTGTTTCCGATATTAATGCGCGGTAAGAGCAGAATGCCCATATCGATAATATTAATGGGACTTGTGTTCAATATAATAAACGGATTTCTGTTAGCCATGGGGTTGTTCTATCTTGCGCCTCAGGGTAAGTACGATGAAACGTGGGTGGAACGGCCTATTTTTTGGATAGGGGTATTGTTGTTCATAGCAGGTATGCTCATTAATATACATTCCGACCATGTTATACGTACACTTCGCCAACCTGGTGATACCCGACATTATCTTCCTCAGAAAGGTATGTATAAATGGGTAACGTCAGGAAATTATTTTGGCGAATTGTTGGAATGGATTGGTTTTGCTGTTCTTACACAATGTAACGCCGCCTATGTATTCGTAATATGGACGTTTGCAAACTTAGCTCCGCGTGCGTATGCCATACGCAAGAAGTATATAAAGGAATTCGGAAATAAAGCCGTAGGAAACCGTAAATGCTTAATACCTTATATTTTTTAAAGCAATGAGACATGAAAACATCTAAACTGTTTACTGAATCCTCAATAGGCCCGATAACCTTGAGAAACCGAACTATACGTTCCGCCGCATTCGAAAGTATGTGTCCCGGCAATGCGCCGTCGCAACAATTGTTGGACTACCATCGTTCTGTTGCAGCCGGTGGAGTAGGAATGACAACCGTTGCCTATGCTGCCGTAGCTCAGAGTGGACTTTCGTTTGACAGGCAACTGTGGATGCGAAAGGAAATAGTACCGGGATTGCGTAAGCTAACCGATTCTGTTCATAAAGAAGGAGCAGCAGCCAGTATTCAGTTGGGGCATTGTGGTAATATGTCACACAAAAAGATATGCGGTGAAACACCTATCGGAGCAAGCAGCGGATTCAACCTTTATTCGCCAACATTTGTAAGAGGTCTGCGCAGAGATGAACTTCGAGTAATGGCCAAGGCATACGGCAATGCCGTGCGTCTTGCGCGCGAATCCGGATTCGACGCTGTTGAAATACACGCCGGGCATGGTTATTTGATAAGTCAGTTTCTATCGCCTTATACAAACCACCGCAAAGATGAATATGGGGGATCATTGGATAACAGAATGCGTTTCATGGATGAAGTTATGGCAGAAGTCATGAAAGCCGCAGGAAATGACATGGCCGTTTTAGTGAAGATGAACATGCGCGACGGCTTCAAAGGCGGTATGGATATAGAAGAGAGTTTACAAGTAGCTCATCGACTTGTTAACGACGGAGCACAAGCGTTGGTTTTGAGTGGAGGATTTGTAAGCAAAGCACCTATGTATGTAATGCGCGGTGCAATGCCAATTAAAGCAATGACTCATTACATGGATTGCTGGTGGCTGAAGTGGGGAGTGAGAATGGCAGGACACTTGATGATTCCTACCGTTCCTTTTAAAGAAGCATATTTCCTTGATGACGCGATGTTGTTTAGAAAAGAAATAAAAAATATCCCTTTGGTATATGTTGGAGGTCTGATTTCGAGGGAGAAAATAGAAGATGTATTAGACAAAGGGTTTGAATTTGTGCAAATGGGCAGGGCATTGCTTAATGAACCTGGATTTGTAAACCGTATGAAATTGGATGTTAACGCAAGATGCACATGTAAGCATAGCAATTATTGCATAGCAAGAATGTATTCAATAGATATGGCATGTCATCAGCGGCTGACTGAAGATTTGCCTAAATGTTTACAGAAAGAAATTGAAGAACTCGAAAAGCAATGAGATGAAAAACTTAGCCATAATAACGGGTGCTGACGGCGGAATGGGGAGTGAAATAACAAAAGCCGTAGCGGCTGCTGGATATTATGTTGTTATGCTTTGCCGCACAAAGACAAACGGTGAAAAGCGAAAATCGCAAATAGTCGACGCAACAGGCAATCCTAACATAGAAGTAATGGAAGTAGACCTATCTTCTATGAAAGAAACATCTGCTGTAACGCAATTAATCAAAAAGAAGGGCATGCTTGTTGATTTGCTTATGAATAATGCTGGAACAATGAGCAAATGCTTTAACCGTACAAGCGAAGGTTTTGAAAACACTGTAGCCGTAAACTATCTTGCACCATTTTTACTTACAAACAGATTGATTCCTCTGATGCACAATGGAACAAGGATTGTAAATATGATTTCATGTACATACGCAATAGGTAGAATAGACGATTGCTTCTTTACAAAAGGCCGTAGAGGATTTTTTTTCAGAATACCTATTTATAGCAACACCAAACTTGCTCTTTGGCTTTTTACTAAAAAGTTGTCGGAACAATTAAAAGAAAAAGGCATATACGTAAATGCAGCAGACCCCGGAATTGTTTCTACCGAAATAATACGTATGGATATGTGGTTCGACCCTTTAACGGATATTTTCTTCCGGCCATTGATAAGGACACCGCGGCAAGGTGCAGACACCGCAATAAAATTACTGCTGGAAAAAGATTTATACGGCGTTACCGGTAAGATGTATGCCTCGGGAAAACAGAAAAAGATTAGTGCATTTTATAATAATCATCCTCAAATGGAATTATTATGGGAAAAGACTAAGGAACAGCTTACTGAATATTTGAAATAACTAAAAACGTCAGGCAAAATTCAAATGTTTTGCCTGACGTTTTTTGAAAAGGTTTATCGAATCTTGTTTACGCGATATAATACAATAATACAAAGTTAATCTTGGAAATATACGCGTCTTACACGCTCGCTTATAGATGTGAGTATTTCGTATGGAATAGTTTGCAACTTATCGCTTAACACAGAAACGGGGAGCTTGTCACCAAAAATCTCTACTTTGTCACCTTCATTACATGGAATGTCTGTAACGTCAATCATTGCAACGTCCATGCAGATGTTACCCACATACTTAGCAGGTTTCCCGTCAACCAAACAATATGCACTGCCACATCCGAGATGACGGTTAAGACCGTCCGCATATCCAATAGGAATTGCGGCAATACGGCTTAGCTTGTTTAGATGTCCTTTTCTTGAATATCCCACAGTGTCTTCTGCCTTCACGTCATGTATCTGTAAAATAGTAGTAGATAGTGAAGCTACATTATTAATTATATTGTTGTTTATAGGATTAACTCCGTATAATCCTATTCCTAACCTTACCATATCCAAATGGTATTGGGGGAAACGTTCGATTCCGGCAGTATTACATATATGCCTTAATATTTTATGAGGAAAAGCGTCTTGTAGTTTACCGCTTATATCATTAAACAGGTTAAACTGTTTGGCTGTAAAATCATCGAACTCAGAACTATCACTTCCAACAAAATGTGAAAACACGGAACGGGGAAGTACAGAGTTTTGAGACTTTAGGCGGCTTATCAATTTGTCGATTTTTGCAGGCGAAAACCCAAGACGGTGCATGCCTGTGTCTATTTTAATATGAATAGGGAATAGTGTAACGCCTTCTCTTTCTGCTTCGGATATTAATGCTTCCAAAATGCGGAAACTGTATACCTCCGGTTCGAGGCGATAGCGAAACATGGTTCTGAATGTAGTCATTTCTGGATTCATTACCATTATGTTTGCCGTGATTCCTGATTTTCTTAAAGCAACACCTTCGTCTGCTACCGCTACTGCAAGATAATCAACTCCGTGTTCTTGTAATTTGCGCGATACTTCCAATGCTCCGGAACCGTAAGCAGACGCCTTGACCATGCAGACCATTTTTGTTTCCGGTTTCATGAACGAACGATAATGCTTCAGGTTCTTCACAATTGCTCCAAGGTCGATGTTCAGTGTCGTTTCGTGAAGTTTCAGTGCCAGTAGGTCGCTTATTTTTTCAAAACAAAAAGAACGCGCTCCTTTTAGTAATATAGTTTCTGAAACAAGGCTGTTCAATATTCCACTTGTTATAAAATCTTCGGTAGTTGTAAAGAAGAATTTCTTATCGTTCTTAAACAAATGGGAAAAATGAGATATCTCGGGGCCTATGCCTATGAACTTATCCAAATTTTGCGTATTCACTCTGTCAGCTACATGTGTATAAAGAGCTTCTGAATTCATTCCACTCTGATATATATCGCTTAATATCAGTGTGCACTTTGTATCTGATTGCCCTACACGTCTGTTCATGAAATCCAATGCGATATCAAGCGAGTTCACATCAGAATTGTATGAATCATTAATTATGGTACAATTGCGCACTCCCTGCGTAACTTCCATACGCATAGCCACGGATTCCAAACGCGACAGTCCATTGTGTATATACTCTGGAGACAGCTTCAGATATAAGCAAGCAGCCAAGCAATGAATGCTGTCGGCAATGGAGGCGTCGTCAATAAATGGCAAAGTATATTGCCCTTCATGTCCGTCATACTTATATGAAATCGTTGTTGTGTCTTGTAATTTTTCAATGCTTGATACGAACAAAGGTGCAGAGTCGTCTTTTACAGACCACCTTAACTGCTGGTGGGCTATTTTGCCTATAGAAATGGAGCGGTCTATTATTTCGTCGTCTGAAGAGTATATTACAACATCGCAATTTTTAAAAAGTTTCAATTTTTCCCTGCACTTAGACTCCTTGTCGGGGAAATTTTCCTGGTGTGCATTACCGAGATTCACCATTATACCTATAGTAGGTTGTATAATATCGCGCAACGCATCCATTTCGCCAGGGTCAGATATGCCAGCCTCAAAAACTCCAATTTGTGAGGATTCGTCAAGTAACCATACCGAAAGAGGTACACCTATCTGTGAGTTATAACTCCTTGGCGAGCGCGTAACATTCATAACCGGTTGTAAAAGCTGGTTTAGCCATTCTTTCACAATAGTTTTGCCATTGCTTCCGGTTATACCGATAATGGGTATATTATACTGTTCGCGGTGACGTTCCGACAAACGTTGAAGAGCTTTACGAGAATCAATTACGTATAAGAAATTAGTTTCTGGATATTTTTCGTTGTATTTATCGGGCAGTTTTGTTACAACGAAATTGCGAACGCCACGTTTATACAGTTCATTAATGTAATTGTGCCCATCGCCAATGTTTGTTTTTATAGAAAAAAACAACGATGTTTCAGGAAAAACCAAAGACCTGCTATCCGTAAGAAGCCATTCAATGTTTGCTTCGGCATTTCCGTAACGGCGTGCTCCGATAAGTGCTACTATATCTTCTATCTTGTATCTCATTTTCTAATCACTTAATTATATATTGCTTTGTTTGTTGCTGATACGTTTGTTTAGTTCTTCAACTTCCTTTTCGACCGCTAAGTTCGCATATTTTTTGCTTAAAAAGACTAAACGTTCTTGTGTTTTTTCAACAAAGGCGCGATACTCTTTTGTGTCAGGATAATTTGGACGATGGTTTATAGCTTTTACTATTTTTTTCCATTCCTGTGCAAAGGCAAAAGTTTCATCGCTGAACGCATATTCCGAAAAACGTTCGAATATGTAATCAACGGCTTGTGTTGATGGATGAAGCATGTCGTCTGCATAGAAACGGTAATCGCGCAATTCGTCATTAACTATCTCATAAGAAGGGAAATAGAAACATTTACCGCAGAAATGCTTTATTGTTTCGTCCACGGCAAGAAGTAAAACGGATTTACTAAGATTCGAGCCGTGAAAACCATATTTTGCATACCTATACGGACTGACTGTAAAAAGGACTTGTAAATGTTCATTTAGTTTGAAGAGCTCGGTTAATGTCTTTTCGCAAACGGAAATTACTTCTTCTACGGTCATGTCGTGTATGTTAAACCGTTGTTCCGGTATTTTATGGCAATTAGCCACGGTGACATTGCTCCCATCAACATTGTATTCATAGCAACGGTTCGTACCGAAAGTCAATATCAACGCATGAGCATTCTTAATAGCGTTGTTACATTCGTAAGCACGTTTCCGTATGTTGTGTAAGCATTGTTCTCGTGCAGGGGCAGAGAAATCGCCGGAATGAAGCCAGCTGTTCCATATCTCGCCGTTTTGGAAAAGGTACTTTTCGTATGGAAAATCTTCACCGCTTAATAAGCTGTCTAAAGAACGGCAAATGCTCATTGGATTATAGAGGACGCCAAAAGCATTAACATCGCAATTAAATTTGTAATCTACAAGTTTGGTGCCTATGTTTTTAGTAAAACATGAACCTAATAAAACAATGTTGTCGGCAACATTAAGATTGAAACCGTCTTTAATAATAGAAACTTCAGTTCTGAATTTCATAATACGAATGACCAGAATCAATTGTATATAATCTAAGCAAATACAAAAATAAAAAGAACTCTTGATTCTTTACTACATTGTTGCAAAATAAAGACTATTTAAGGGTATTCTTAAAAGAAATTTTTTCAACTTTTGGGGGTTCATAATTTATGCCCAGAAAAAGTATTCCTCAAAATATGTCTGAGATATTTTAAAATATGTCTGACATATTTTGAATTACGTGCCTTGTATTTTTTATTTCCTCCGACACGTGTATAACAAATTGAAAATCAGTCGTGATTCCCAGCGTCTGTTTTTGTCTGCATTCATTTGCTTTGCTGCTCGCTCTATTTTTTTTGTAATAATATATAATTAGGATTTTACATCGTATTGCTTTGCAGGAGTAAAAAGAAGGCTACGTGCTTTAAGTACGTAGCCTTCATTTTTGTCAATATATCAAATAAATTTTATTCTGCTGCGTTCTCATTCTCCGGTGCTTGTTCAATGAGTTCCATAAACTGATCCAACTTGGGAGTAATGATTATTTGAGTGCGGCGGTTACGTTGTTTGCCAACTTCTGTGTCGTTTGTTGTCAAGGGATTGTATTCTCCGCGCCCGCCAGCAGTTAATCGTTTGGGGTCTACGCCATAGTTGTTTTGCAAATATTGCACAACGCTGGACGCGCGAAGGCAGCTCAAATCCCAGTTGTTGCGAATGTTAGGACGCGAAATGGGCACGTTGTCCGTATTACCTTCTACAAGCACGTCGTAGTCGCTGTAGTCCATAATTATCTTGGCAATCTTACTAAGCGTTTCTGCAGCGCGGTCGTTTATTTCGTAACTGCCGCTCTTGTAAAGCATATTGTCGGCAAGCGATATATAAACAACGCCTTTCAGCACTTGTACGTCAACCTCCTTAAGTTCTTCCTTGCTGAGCGAACGGGTAAGGTTGTTGGTAAGAACCATGTTAAGCGAATCGCTCTTGCTCTTTACCTCTACCAGGTGACGGATATATTGATTGGATTCGTTTATCTGGTCCACAAGTTTTGAGATATTCATCGTGGTCATGTTGCTTGCGGTAAGGCTCTTGTCGAGCGATTTCTGCAAACGTGCATAGTCGCGCTTGGCTGCCTTTAGCTGTTGCTCCAAATTTGCAACACGTTCGTTGCTAACGGCCAGCTGTTCTTTAGTAGACGTGAGCTGGTCTTTTGTATCCAAAAACTTATCGTTAAGTTCTTTGTTTGCGTTTTGGCAATTCTCAAGGTCTTTTTTACTAGCACAACTGCTCATAAGTAGACCTAATACTGCAATCGATAAAATTAATGCTCCTTTTTTCATTATTCATCAGGTTTTAGATGTTTGCTGCAAAAGTAAGTAAAAAAACACAAGCAAAGAAAGAATCAACACTTTTAGACTGTTTTTAATACATTTATATACCCGCGAAACGTCTTTTTTATGCTAAAATTAGGTAATTTCGCATTCGTGGATTTAAGAAGCTTTTTAGAAAAATATTCCCAAGGCAAAAGTATAAGCTTGTTGTGCGAAACTGTTAATAAGCAACACAACCAGCTGATAAGCGTTTCGGGGGTACACGGTTCTGCATATGCTACTATTGCTGCCGCACTTTACGAAAAGAAGAGTACTTCGTCGTTTATTATGTGCATATTGAACGATGAAGATGAAGCCGGTTATTTTTATCAGGATTTAAAAGCTCTGTTAAAAAACAGCAGCGATGTAATGTTTTATCCCTCAAGCTATCGGTTGCGGGGAGGTAAATATATCAAGGACGAAGAGAACGGAATACTTCGTACTGAAGCTTTGGGCAAAATAATAGCAGGCAACGGCCCCTTTTTATTAGTAAGTTATCCGGAAGCTGTTGCTGAAAAAGTATCTGATAAAAAGAAACTTGCAGGAAATTATGAGAAAATATCTGCAGGTGACGCAATAGATATTTCAGAACTTGAAAAAAAATTATTAGGGTGGGGGTTCCGTAACGTTGATTACGTGTATCAACCTGGTGAGTTTGCAATAAGAGGTAGCATTGTAGATGTTTTTTCTTTTTCTTCAAACAATCCTTTCAGGCTTGACTTCTTTGGTGATGAAATAAGCAGCATACGTTCTTTTGACATACGTACACAATTGAGTATAGACAAGCAAGAAAACATAATACTTGCGCCGCAAACAAAAACAGATGTAACAAACAGCATACAAGTATCGCAATTACTTCCCGAAAACACTCTTTACATCGTAAGAAGCTTGAATTTTATAAGTGAACGGATTGATATATTCAAAGATAAAATTTTAGATGAAAGTACTTTTATATCAGGACAAGAGTTCGACTCGGAAATAAGAAACCACAGAATTATAGAATCTGAACCCGTTAAACGTACAGAAAAACGAGAATCAATCGCTTTCAACATACACTCCCAACCATTATTCCATAAAAATTTTGATTTGGTAAAAAAAACGTTTGAGGATTATGCAAGCAAACAGTACAAGATATTTGTAACGGCTGATAATTCCAAACAATTAGAAAGGCTCAAATCAATATTAGGAGATTTAAACTCGAGTATAACATTTACGCCCGTAGAAGGTACTGTACACACGGGATTCGTGGATGATGACATGCGTGTTTGTCTATTCACAGACCACGAGATATTTGATCGTTACCATAGATACAATTTGCTTAATAACAGTGTGCGTAACGGTCACATGGCTCTCTCGTTAAAAGAAATAAAAGAACTGCAGGTCGGAGATTATGTCGTTCATGTAGACCACGGTGTCGGTAAATTTGCAGGCTTGGTGAACATCCGCAGCGGCAACAATATGCAGGAAATGATAAAACTTGTTTATGCAAATGACGATGTGGTACTAGTTTCGATAAGTTCCTTGCATAAATTGAGCAAATATCGTGGAAAAGATGGTGAATCACCACATTTGAATCATTTGGGAACCGGGGCTTGGCAGAGGCTGAAAGATCGTACAAAGAAAAAAATTAAAGATATAGCGCGTGATTTGATAAAGTTATACTCAGAACGCCAACAAAAAAAAGGATTTGCCTATAGTGCAGACAACTATTTGCAACATGAATTGGAAGCCTCTTTCATTTACGAGGATACACCTGACCAGCTAAAAGCCACTTTGGCCGTTAAAGCTGATATGGAAAGAGAGCGCCCCATGGACCGCTTGGTTTGCGGCGATGTCGGTTTCGGAAAGACGGAGGTGGCAATACGAGCCGCCTTTAAAGCTGCATGCGACGGTAAACAGACTGCAGTTATGGTTCCTACGACACTCCTGGCTTTTCAGCATTTCCAAACATTTAGCGAAAGATTAAAGGATTTTCCTGTAAAAGTAGATTACTTATCGCGAGCACGGTCTGCCGCACAAACAAAGATTGTCCTCAAAGAGTTGCAAGAAGGTAAGATAGATATAATTGTAGGAACTCACAAATTAGTGGGGAAAAATGTAAAGTTCAAAGATCTGGGCCTGCTTATTATCGACGAGGAACAAAAGTTCGGTGTTGCCGTAAAAGAAAAACTTCGTCAAATGAAAGTAAATGTCGACACACTCACATTGACAGCTACGCCTATACCGCGGACATTACAATTCTCTTTTATGGGTGCACGCGACATGTCCATAATACAAACACCACCTCCGAACCGTTATCCGATAGAAACTCAGATATGTACCTTTGATGAAGAGATAATTGCCGAAGCCATAAATAATGAAATGAGACGCGGCGGCCAAATATTCTTTGTTTGCAATAAAATAGCGAGACTTCCAAACATTGCTGATTTCATAAGGCGTAAAGTTCCTAATGCACGTGTAGTAATAGGACATGGGCAAATGCCTTCAGAACAATTGGAAAATATAATAGTTGACTTCATAAATTACGATTACGACGTTTTGGTTTCTACAACAATTATAGAAAATGGGGTAGATATTCCAAACGTTAATACAATAATAATAGATAATGCTCAAAATTTCGGATTAAGCGATTTACATCAAATGCGGGGTAGGGTCGGACGTTCTAATAAAAAGGCATATTGTTACTTGATTGCGCCGCCTCTCTCTTTACTCCCAGACGATTCGCGCCGCCGCTTGGAAGCGATTGAAAATTTCAGAGACTTAGGCAGCGGAATAAACATTGCAATGCAAGACCTGGACATTAGAGGTGCCGGAAATCTCTTAGGCGCTGAGCAAAGCGGATTTATAGCAGATTTGGGGTATGATACATATCAAAAAATCCTTAATGAAGCGGTGGTGGAATTAAAGACTCAAGAATTTACCGATTTATATGAGGAAGAGATAAATAACAAATCCATAGATCATGGTGATTTATATGTCACCGAATGCACTATAGAGAGTGACTTGCAAATGTGTTTCCCTGAAAGCTATGTACCAGGATCCAGCGAACGTATATTGCTTTATCGCGAATTAGACTCAATTGACAATGATATAGAACTGGAGGCATACCGCAAACGACTTGAAGACCGTTTTGGTACACCTCCGTCGCAGGCAGAAGAATTGATGAGAGTTGTTACGTTGCGTAGGTATGGTAAAAAGCTCGGAGTAGAAAAAATTTTGTTGAAGTCCGGAATAATGCTGCTTTTCTTTGTTTCCGATAAAAATAGTCCTTTTTATAAGAGCGCTACTTTTTCTAAGGTAATAGACTATGCTATGCACCATATTCGTACGTGTAAGTTGGAAGAAGTAAATTCTAAACGTAGAATGCAGATTCAAAATATAAATTCGGTTTCCAAAGCCACTGACGCCTTAAAAGAAATGCTTGTCGTGCAAAATTAATCTAAGCCGATAATCACACATTTCTATTTTCCGATTTTTCTGCACGATGTTATGCATGGTAGGGCAAGCACGATATTTTTGACTGAATTTTATTCGCCCGATTTTGCTATTAAACATAATACAGATTATCGCAAAACAGAGGTGGTAATAAGAATCGAAATAAATGTTGCGAATATGTTTGCGCGGTACATTTCGATTGCTTTTTTATCGACTAAACCGATAAGCTCTTTCAGCAGCCCGTAAGAGCAAGAAAAAAAATATGTCTGAGGTATTTTAAAATATGTCTGACCTAATTCAAAATATGTCTGACCTAATTCAAAATATGTCTGACATATTTTTCTGGTGCTTCCATATTAAGTTAACTACACTGCTATTAGATGTTTTAGTGCAAACTGTAGATGTCGCTTAAGTTAATCAGGTTTTGTCTTGCGCAACCTGCGAGTATAAATACTCGCTAATCGATTCAATTTAGCAAAATGTACTTCCAAAACAGCGTCGTTTTTTGATAAAAACTTTTTGCCAAATAAAAAATTATATTTTACTTTGCATATAGTGATTCACTAACCTTTTAATAAAAAATACCTATGACAGAAGAACCAATACCAATTCTCAGTGGCTTAAAACCTGAAAATTTCCGTAAAACAATAAACGGCAAAGAAACGTATCTGTTTACACTTCGGAACAATGCCGACAACGAAATCTCTATTACAAATTACGGAGGTGCTATCGTATCGATTATGGTTCCGGACAAGAATGGTAATAAAGCAAATATCATTCAAGGTCATGACAACATAGATGACGTTATTAACAGCCCCGAACCGTTTTTAAGCACATTAATCGGACGTTATGGAAACCGAATAGCTAAAGGAAAGTTCATTCTTAACGACAAAGAATATTATTTGGCAGTAAATAACGGACCAAACCACCTTCACGGCGGACCTACTGGATTTCACGCTCGCGTTTGGGACGCAGAACAAATAAATCCACAAACCTTGGTGCTGAGGTATGTATCAGCTTATTATGAAGAAGGCTTCCCCGGAGAGCTTTCAATGAATGTCAGGTTTACATTTACAGATTCCAACGAACTTATTATAGACTATCGTGGCAAGTGCAATAAGAAAACGATAGTAAACATGACGCACCACGGATTTTTCTCACTGGCCGGAATCGCCAACCCTACCCCAACTATCGAAGATGTGATTTGCACAATAAATGCTGATTACTATTTACCCATAGATGAGACGTCTATTCCTACAGGCGAGATAAGAAAAGTGGAAGGTACGCCCTTTGATTTCAGAGAACCTCATGCTGTAGGTTTATACATAGACTCGGATAACGAGCAAATAAAGAATGGCGCAGGTTACGACCATTGCTTTGTATTAAACAAGCATGAACCGGGCGAATTAACTTTCGCTGCTAAAATCGTAGAACCCGTTTCGGGACGCTCTATGGAAGTTTATACAACAGAACCAGGAATACAGTTCTACTCTGATAACTGGGCTGACGGCTACAAAGGACAAAACGGAGCAACGTTCCCGCGCCGTAGTGCATTGTGCTTTGAAGCGCAGCATTTCCCCGATAGCCCCAATCACCCCTACTTCCCTTCTGTTCTTTTAAAACCAGGAGAATTGTATTCACAAAAAACCATATATAAATTCGGCGTGGAGTAATAAGTAAGCAAGAAAATTCAATAAATTAATAATTAAAAATATAGATTAATGGCACAAAAAACAAAACAATGGGCTGCGATTATAATGATGATCGCACTTTTCGCTATGATTGCCTTCGTGACAAACCTTTGCTCACCTATGGCTGTTATCGTACAAAACCAGTTTGGGGCGTCTGAGGTACAGTCACAAATCGGTAACTACGCAAACTTCATCGCTTATCTCGTAATGGGTATTCCCTCGGGTATGCTTATCGTGAAATTCGGTTACAAAAAAACAGCGCTTTTGGCTCTCATAGTCGGAATCATCGGAATGGTTCTCGAGTTGCTTTCCGGAACACTCGAAAGCATGTGGATTTATCTTCTCGGCGCATTCATTGCTGGCTTCTGCATGTGTATGCTTAACACCGTAGTAAATCCCCTTCTTAACGTATTGGGTGGTGGCGGCAACACCGGAAACCAACTCATACAAATCGGCGGCGCATTCAACAGCGCTTCGGCCGTGGCAGTTTACATCATACTCGGCGCACTGATTGGCGAAGTAACCAAAGACACCGCAATAGTTGACGCCGCTCCTGCTATGTACATTGCACTTGCAATATTCGTTGTAGCATTCATTGTATTATTGTTCACAAAGATAGAAGAGCCCAAACAAGAGCCCGTAAAGGTAGAACTTATAAAAGGCGCATTGAAACACCGACACTTTGCTCTCGGCGCTTTGGCAATATTCCTTTACATGAGCGTTGAGGTGGGAACACCTACTTATATGATTAAATATCTTATAAGTGATGTAGGCGTTTCAGCCGGAGTAGCTTCGCTTATTGCTGCCGTATATTGGTTTGCAATGTTTATCGGCCGTACAATTGGCGGTTCCATTGGTGGAAAAGTTTCGAGCCGTGCAATGGTATCTACAGTGGCCGTAGCAGCAATAGCTTTACTGGCGTTCGGTATGTTTGCTCCAAGTTCTTTGACCGTAGAAGTTCCTGGCGTAGACTGGGCAAACCTGTCTGTAATTTGGGTTCAAGTACCTGTTGGCGTAGCTGCTTTCATTTGTGTGGGACTTTGCACCTCTGTAATGTGGGGTGGTATATTCAACATGGCTGTTGAAGGTCTTGGAAAATACACGGCAGCAGCATCTGGTATTTTCATGACCATGGTATTCGGTTGTGCAGTAATGGTTGCCCTCCAGGCTTTGGTTGCAGAACAATCCGGCAGCTATCTGGTTAGCTACATTATCCCGCTCGCTTGCGCAGCATACATACTTTTCTATGCCCTCATTGGAAGCCGCGTGAGCAAAAAAGACTGAACATTAGTAATTAACCATAAACATACACAAAAACGATATGAGACTAAAAGTTGAAGATGTAAGAAGTCGCTTTATCAAGCATTTCGACGGTTCAACCGGAAATGTATATGCTTCACCGGGACGTATAAACCTTATAGGCGAACACACCGACTATAATGACGGATTTGTATTCCCCGGTGCTGTAGAGCAAGGCATAATAGCAGAAATCAAACCAAATAAAACCCGCAAAGTCTGCGCGTATTCCATAGACCTTAAAGATTACGTGGAATTCAGTTTGGACGATGAGCAAGGGCCTTCGGCAACACACTTCCGTTTTGTATACGGAGTTTGCCGCGAAATGATGAAATTAGGTGTGCCGGTAGAGGGATTCAACACTGCGTTCGCCGGCGATGTGCCTTTAGGAGCAGGTATGTCATCTTCTGCTGCATTGGAGAGCACATTTGCATTTGCCTTGAATGATTTGTTCGGAGAAAACAAAATCGACAAGTTTACTTTGGCTAAAGTGGGCCAGGCTACAGAGCACAATTACATCGGAACGAATTGCGGTATAATGGACCAGTTTGCTTCTGTTTTCGGACAGGCAGGAAGTTTAATGCGTCTCGACTGCCGTTCTTTGCAATATAAATATTTCCCGTTCCACCCCAATGGCTATAAACTCGTTTTGCTTAATTCGCAAGTAAAGCATGAACTTGCAAACTCAGCTTACAACCACCGCAGAAAAAGTTGCGAGAACGTTGCTGCTGCATTGGCAAAACGATTCCCCGGAGTCAAATCTCTGCGTGACGCAACCTACGATATGCTGTGGGCTGTGAAAAATGATGTAAGCGAAGAAGATTTGCTGCGTGCTAAATATGTAATCGGCGAAAAGTACCGCGTGCTCGAAGTATGCGTTGCTCTCGAAGAGGACGATTACGAGGAGGTTGGCCGCAAGATGTTTGAAACCCATCACGGTCTATCCAAGGAATATGAAGTGTCATGCCCTGAAATAGACTTCCTTAACGACGTAGCAATGAGTTGCGGAGTTACCGGTTCACGCATAATGGGTGGCGGCTTCGGCGGTTGCACTATTAACCTTGTGAGTGAAGATTTGTATGAAAGTTTTGTTACTACAGCAAAACAAGCCTACAAAGAAAAATTCGGCAAAGAGCCTATCGCAATAGATGTCGTTATCGGCGACGGTTCTCGCAGACTTTGCTAAGACGTCTCATAACATTTGAAAAAAGTACTGCAACACTCTTGTTGCAGTACTTTCTTTTTTATGCTCAACAGACAAACTGTTTTTGTCTGCATTTTCCGAACGTTTTTGAAATGGGTTTTCAGAGGGCGAAAAATATGTGCCTTGTATTTTAAAATAGGTCAGACATATTTTGAAATATGTGCCTTGCTTTTTTTCTTTGCTCCGATGTAGGGTTAACACGCTGAAAAAGAGTTTTCAATTTTTTGTACCTGAAATCGCATTTTTACGGGGATTATTTTTCAATCTTTTTGGCCTTTTCGGCAAAAGGCTGAACGCAATACTGTATATACGGATTCAGCCTTGCGTTATCTGAACGCAAGGCTGAATTGTAAATTAAAACAGTTCCCCTGTAAGCCGGGTTTTGTACTTCTAACCATATAGGTAAAAAGCATTTGCCATTTATCTACGCAACACGTCACCGCGCTGCTCTATCGTTCTACCCTCCGGCGTATAGACTAAAGCCTATACTTTGTTCTTTATAAATTGATATAAGAATCAAATCGAGCGAGCAACTCTCAAACGCCGGTTTACGCGAACTTTCAACATCCGACCTGCACGGCTCATACATCACTGCATGACCGGTGAGCTCTTACCTCACCTTCTCACCCTTGCCTTCAGTAAATTTCAGGCGGTTATTTTCTTCTGCAGTAATTCACCCTCGCGGGTAACTTCCTGTTAAGAAGCGGACTGCTCTGTGTTGCCCGGACTTTCCTCTTATACAGTTATCATATAAGCGGCAAATCAAGGAACTGTTCTATTTGGGTGCAAAGTTACCTATAAATGCTGACAACTGATAATGAGGTTGTCAATTTATTAATAATTAAAACACTGTGATGAAATCTCACTTTCGCTGATTACTTTTGCAAATCGCCATCCCACATGAGTTTCTCGCGCAAGGTATCGAAATACGTTTTGTTAATGCAACGTGCAATGTTTATGTCGTAAGGTGCCCTGCGTATTGTAAGGATGTCTTTCTCGTCACAACGGATACTGCGTCCGTCAACTGACACGAGGTAATTGTGTGAGCGGCTCTTAACCTCTAATTTTACTTCTATATTGTCGCACAAAACAATAGGTCTTACATTAAGGCTATGCGGTGCGACGGCAGTTATAACGAAAGATCTCGATTCGGGGACAACCACGGGACCGCCTGCGGAAAGAGCGTAACCGGTAGAACCTGTGGGCGTGGCAATAATAAGACCATCGGCAGAGTAAGTAGTCATGTACTCCCCATTAACGGACACGCGGATTTTAATCATGGAAGAAATGTCCTGTTTCAGGACGGCAACTTCATTCAGGGCAAATGGGTAAATCCCAAGTCCGTTGCCCGACAAGGCGGCTTCTATTACACTGCGTCGTTCTATTACATAATTGTCGTTGCATACGTCTTCTATTACAGTTTGTATATCCGACGGGTTTACTTCGGCCATAAACCCTAAATGTCCTATGTTTATTCCCAGAATAGGAATGCCTTTCTCACGCACAAAACGTGCTGCGCGCAAAAAAGTTCCGTCACCGCCCAAACTTACGGCCAAATCTGCGTCGAAATCAAAGGAATTGAAAATGTGGCGTTCATCGAAATAACCGATGTTTTCAGCTGCGCATTTATAAAATTCCTGCTCCACAAAAATTTCTGCCCCTTTTTCCTTGAATAGTTTTACTACCAAAGACGCGTAATGGCTCTTTTTTGTTTGGTGCGTATTGCCAAACAATGCTATAATAAGTTTACTTTTTACCATATTCGGAGTTTGTGTGGAGTATGTTATGTTTGTTTTCGTTACATTTGCAGCCTAATTACTGCAAATGTACAACAATTTGTTATTATACATAATAATATGACAAGACTAAGCGTAAACATCAACAAAATAGCAACATTGCGCAATGCCCGCGGTGGTAACATGCCCAATGTGCTTGCTGTAGCTGCCGATTGCGAGAAGTTCGGTGCAGAAGGAATTACAGTACACCCCCGCCCCGATGAACGCCACATAAGATATAATGATGTAAGGGAACTAAGGCAACAAATAACCACAGAGTTCAATATCGAAGGCTACCCTATCCAGAAATTCATCGACTTGGTTCTGGAAGTGAAGCCAACGCAAGTAACACTTGTGCCCGACAAACCCGAGCAGCTTACTTCCAACCATGGCTGGAACACAAAAGAAGAACAAAGCTTCTTAACTGAAATCGTAAGCGAGTTCAAAAAAGCAGGAATACGTACTTCTTTGTTTGTTGACCCGGTATTGGAATACATCGACTATGCAGCCAAAGCAAACGCTGACCGCATAGAACTTTACACTGGCCCTTATGCTGAAAGTTACGCGCACAACAGGGAACTTGCAATAAAACCTTTTATTGCTGCAGCGGCGCATGCCAAATCGATAGGCTTAGGCGTAAATGCGGGGCATGATTTAAGTCTCGAAAACCTTACGTACTTTCATAATTGCATTCCGGAGACAGACGAAGTAAGCATTGGCCACGCACTAATTTGCGACGCCCTTTACCTTGGTTTGGAAAACACGATACACAAATACTTGGAATGCCTGAAGGGCTGACTACGTTTGGACTTAATATCACAGACTTTGAAATAAAAGCGTAATAAGAGCGCGGCGGAGTAATAAAACTCCGCCGCGCTGGTTTTTGTAATAAGGGAATAATCAACAAAGTAAAATTCCCGGTATTTATTGCACAACAACCTTGTAACTCTTTCCGCTTACCGTTACTATGTACATGGCTTTGCGGGGCACGTCGATAACGTCGCTTTCGCCCCGGTACAGCAACCGGCCGACGGTGTCGTAAACCGAAACGGTATCGTCCTGCTCTTTGCCCGAGACGGTTATCCTGCCGTTAGCGGCAAGCACTGTTACCTTGCTCGTTTCAACGTCTGCAATGCCGTCGATGAAAGTAACCGTAACCACGCACGAGGCCGATACGCCGCTGCCGTCGTTAGCCGTGGCGGTAATCGTTGCCGTCCCTTCGCCTACTGCCGTAACCAATCCGTTCTCGTCAACAGTTGCAACCTCTTCGTTGTCGCTCGTCCATGTCAAGCCGAGGTTGTCAGCGTCGTCCGGCGCTACCGTTGCCGTGAGTTGTTCCTTCGTGCCATACTCCATTGTGAGCTGTTCGGTATTTAAAGTAATCGAAGTAACCGGATTTTCAATGATAATCTTAATTTCAAAGTCTTTCCAACCTTCCGCATTCTTATAGGCAGTCTCACTGCCTTTAGGTACGAAAACCACCATACCGCTTCTCGGATCGAAAACTTCATCATCTATAGCGGGCGGATTTTCAGAGAGTACTGTAAGAGTGTCGAGACGGATACAGCTGTCGAATGCTTGGTAGCCAATGTCGGTTACCCTCTCCGGTATGGTGACATGGTGTAAGTTACAACTTTTGAATGCTCTATATCCTATGCTGGTTAAACTGCCGGGTAAGGTGATAGTTTGAAGGAGCAAACATCTCATGAATGTTTCATCCTCAATGTTTGTTATGCCTTCCGGAATTGTTATTTCTTTAATGGAGCTACAATAACAAAATGCTCCTTCGCCAATACTTGTCAAACTTTCGGGCAATGTTATTTCGTCTATATATGCACATTCTTCAAAAACATAATCACCGATACTTGTTATATTGCCCGATATATTAATTTCTGAAAGGTTTCTGCATCTTTGGAATGTGTAATTTTTTATTCCTGTAACACCTTCGGGAATCGTGATTTTCTTTATTTCTTCGCAAGATTGGAAAGCTCCTTCTCCAATGGCCGTTACGCTTGAAGGAATCGTTATTTCTCTAAGCCGGCGACAAGCAGTAAAAGCATAGTCTCCGATACTTATCAAACCTTCCGAGAGGTGTATTTTGGCGAGCTTGCCGCAATTGCAAAAAATTCTATTGCCAATGCTCGTTACTGATGAAGGAATAGTTATTTCACTAAGGCTATTACAACCTTCGAAAGCTCTATTGCCAATACTCGTTACATTTAACGGTATAGTTATTTCACTAAGACTATTGCAGTAGTAAAAAGCTCCTTCTCCAATGCTCGTTATACCTTCCGGGAGACTTACTTTGACAAGGTTTTCACAAACGTTGAAAGTTCTATCGCTAATGCTTGTTACGCTCGAAGGTATCACTATCTCGGTAAAACTGTTGCATTGTTCAAAAGCATTTCTTCCTATGCTCGTAACGCCTTCGGGGAGACTTATGTTGGCAAGGTTTTCGCAACCGTTAAAAGCATATTCGCCAATGCTCGTTACGTTTGAAGGTATAGTTATCTCAGTAAGGCTATTACATTCGTAGAAAGTATAGTCTCCTATGCTCGTAACGCCTTCGGGGATATTTACTTTTTTGAGGTTTGTGCAACCTTTAAACGCTGATGTTCCAATGCTCGTTACGCTTGAAGGTATAGTTATCTCAATAAGGTTATTACATCCATAAAAAGTATTGTCTCCAATGCTTATTACGCCTTCCGGGAGGTTTACTTTGGTAAAGTTTACACAATAGGCAAAAGCGAAATCACCTATAATAGTAACAGTAAATTCTTGGTTGTTGTATGTAACAGTTTCTGGCACGTCCAATGTAAGAACATCGTCCGCGCTGGCGTAACCTTTCAATTCTACTTCCTTGGATTCGGCATTTATTACCTGATAGCTGAAACTACCAACAGTAAAGGAGGACTGTTGCGCTTTCAGTGATATTTCTGGGAAAAACATCAGAGCCATAAGCATGGCGGTCATTAATTTAGAGCGTTTCATGACAATAACTTGTTTATGAGTGATACAATGTTTTCTGCAAAGATTTCGTTTAGGTTTGTTCCGTTTGAAAAGTCCGGGGTTTGGATGTTTTTGGTGGTAACGCCGTGGTATAGGGATGTCCAAATAATGTTGTAGCCATGCTCCTTGGCAAAATCGTTTATTGTGTCGACTGTACCGAACTTTGTGCGGCAGGCTGTAACTATTACGTCTACGTCAGTCGCCCCGTTGTCGGTGATTGCAGCTAGTGCTTTGTCAACCATTGGACGGATGTCGCCTTCAGAAGAGAAGCCCACGAACTTTTCCCCGTTGGCGGATTCATAAACGCCGCGACATAGTACTACCGGCCATTTCGCTTCGGGCACTTCTCTGCCTGAATGGTAGTCGAAGTATTTTACCCGCGACATTGGAAAACGCCTCGCAATGCAACCGATGGCGGAGGTTTTCCCCTTGTCGTCCGAGGCTTGTACTGCAATAATTGTTTTCATTGCTTTTTTAGTTTTTGCCGGCGGGCTCCCGGAGCCGGTGGGGTTAAAAATAAAGGGATTGTTACATACAGAAAAAGCGCGGGAGTCTGTACCTGTTGCCCGTTCCGCGCATAGAGGCCTTCGCATTGCCCATTACCGTTTGAACGAGCAACGCAGAAGCCCACGCCGATATGTGTATACCAACAACGTATGCTTCAACTACGTCAAAGCATACTATTGATATGTATAACATACCCATGGGCATCTACCGTTGCCTTGTTCCCGACGGTAATTGAAAGTTGCGAAGTTTCTATGCGCCGGTTAAACAAAGCGTCAAGTAAACGCCTTTTATATATGTACCCATACCCGCTCGCTGCCCGGCAGCGTTGGCATGATACAGGTTGTTGCAAAGTTAGCATATTTTGCAATAAAAACCATTGTGGCTTAAAACTTTCTGATCTCAACCTAATTTTGCACGACACGAGTACGGAACGGACGGGCGACGCGGGAACATTGTGGATACGGACAAAAAGGGTGACATTTTATGTCGTTTTTCAAAACCCGCATAGCAAGCGGGTTTCAGCGGGGTTTGGAGCAAAGAAAAAATTAGTGGCTCGGATTTTAAAATCCGAGCCACTAATTTTAAAATTCAAGGCACTAATTTTTCCCTTTATAATTTTTGGAATTTTTCGAGGGGCAATTCAATGGTCAAAAAACTTGTTTTTTTCGGTTACATTTAACCCTAAACGATCATTAGGGCATTAAGTAGTAACGTCGAGTGCGTTCCCTTCGCCAACTTACGCACTTCTGCCGTCATCTGTCTTCCCGCCCGGCTTCGCCGTAGCCCGCTACGCCTTCAGCCGGGCACAAAGCTATCTGCCAGGCATAAGCACGTTATTTTACGAAGCCTAACGACCGATTTGGGGTTAAGCAGGCAATGTGTTTTGAGCAATTAAGCCCTAAACAGTTTGAACAGAAGTGTGGGGAGGTATTAATTTCTTGCGGAAATAAAGCATGTCGGTAAGAATTTTCCCGTCTTCGATTATTGTATGGTCATAATTGACGGTAAAAAAGTCAAGCACCGTATGAGAATACTCAAAACCGCAGCTTTTGTAAAAAGACACGGTACGTGTGCTTTCGCCAGTGCCGACAATCATATATGAAAACATTTCACCGTACATGGCGCACAGATGCTCTATCATTTTCCTACCGTAGCCTTGTCTCTGGAATTGCGGCGCTACGGCCAAGTTCTTAAGTTCGCAAACACTTTCACCCTCGTCAGTAACGACGGCAACACATATTATTTCTGAAGTGTTGCCGACCATTACATACATGTCGCCTCGTTCCAAATACCTGTCTATCATCGATTCTTGCTCATCTGCAAGCATAAGAAGCTGGAGATATTGCTTCTTGTTTGTTTTTATCTCTCTTATATTCATACGTTTTATGAGTGTTTGACGACGAAGCTGTTGCTAATAAGAGTTTGTATAAATGAACCTACAAATTATAAAAAATACAGGCACAGTGTTATGAATGCCTGTATAGCGATATGTTATTTTGCGTTTCCGAATTAATGGTGCCCAATCAGATCCAGGAACTCGGCCCTTGTTTTTGATTGTTTAAATGCGCCGGAAAATTCACTTGTAACGGTTACTGAATGTTGCTTTTCCACTCCCCGCATTTGCATGCACATGTGCTTTGCTTCGAGAACAACCATTACGCCAAGAGGATTCAGTGCATTTTGTATGCATTCCTTTATTTGGAATGTCATACGCTCCTGAACTTGCAAACGGTGCGAATAAATGTCTACAACACGTGCTATCTTGCTCAAACCGGTAATATATCCGTTTGGTATATACGCCACGTGAGCTTTTCCATAAAACGGCAGCATGTGGTGCTCGCACAACGAAAAGAAGTCAATGTCTTTAACGATTACCATTTGGCTGTAGTCTTCTTTGAATTTAGCCGAGTTTAAAATGGCAGACGGATCCATGTCGTAGCCGCTCGTAAGTTTGAGCATGGCTTTTGTTACCCTGCTTGGGGTTTTGAGCAAGCCTTCCCGCTCGGGATTTTCGCCCAGCAATGACAGTATGCGGTGGCAATGCTTTTCAAGTTCTTCTTCGCGTTGCTGTTGGGAAAGTTCTTCTATATTCATGATGAATTCTACTTTGTAATGAAACTATAAATGTTGGAAACCGCGTAAAAAACGTGGCTTCTGCAAGTTCGGCCGTAACACAATTATAAACTAAACCTGCTAATAAGTTGCCTGTACTGTGGTTTTAATTAATGTAACAGCGGAAAATATTTTCAAATCCCGAATTTGAGCCAGATAATTTTGTGCTTCTTCTACTGTTCTAAAATCACCCACCCTGCAAATCCACCGTGGCGGATAAAAGTGTGTGTATACCGGTAATTCGGGAAAAAAGTTCTTAATCCGCTGCCCTGCCCTCGTTGCCTCTATACGTGATTTCCTGGAGTTATTTCCGGCATAGATTTGTATTCTGTACCCTTCTACCTTATAACGTCGCGTGTGAGTAGATAAATTACCTTCACCGTTGACTTCTGCTGTATTTAATGTGTCGGATTTATGATTCCTTGATGTTTTTGCATTTACACCTTTTATGTTATTTGAAGCACTGTTGTTGCTGTGAGTATTATTTTCTGGTTTTGTAAATGCAGAATCCGAATTCAACAAGCTGGTGATTCTGGAGTCTTGATGAAATACAACCGTCCCTTCATTTATTGAGTTCTTAAGCAACTTCTCAACGTAATTTGATTGAGAAAATGCTTGTAATGAAACAGTAAATGACAAAACTATTAATAAGATTTTCATGTCTGATTAATGAATTACATACTAAGAGGACGGTTCGTTTATCGGCTTTTTAGCAGGATTCAGTATATAAAAAAGCAAACCGTTCCCTAATATTGATTTAGGGGAACGGTTTGTTGTATTTGTATTATTTCCAAGCGTCTATAATAGCTTCGAAGTCTGCCGCTTTGAGTGCTGCGCCGCCTATGAGGCCGCCGTCAACGTCAGGCTTGCTGAAAATTTCACGTGCGTTCGAAGGTTTGCAACTTCCACCGTAAAGTATGGAAACGTTCTCAGCAGCTTCTGCACCGAACTTGTTTTCTATTGTCTTACGTATGAATGCGTGCATTTCTTCTGCTTGCTCGGCAGTTGCCGTTTTTCCGGTTCCTATGGCCCAAACGGGTTCATATGCAAGAACTATATTCGAGAACTGTTCTTTTGTCAAGTCGAACAAAGAGCCTTCTAATTGTGCGCCAACTACTTCATTCTGTTTGCCGGCTTCGCGCTCTTCCAATACTTCACCAATGCAGAAAATTACTTTCAAATTATTTTGCAGGGCAAGGTTTACTTTTTCTTTCAAGATTTCGGGAGTCTCGTTGTAATATGCGCGGCGTTCGCTGTGTCCCAATATTACATAGTCAGCACCTGTCGAACGAACCATGCTTGCCGATACTTCACCAGTGTATGCGCCTTTTTCTTTGTCAGCACAGTTCTCAGCGCCAAGGCTCATTACTTCTTTGTTTATAACATTAGCGATAGAAGCCAGATGAATAAAAGGTGTGCAAATTATAACATCGCAGTTAGGCTTGTTCTTGCTAAGGTCGTTTGTCAGTTCTGTTGCTAAAGCAATTCCTTCTTGCAGGTTCATGTTCATTTTCCAGTTACCTGCGACAATCTTCTTTCTCATTATTAATTTGTTTAAGATATTTTATTTGGCTTTTTGAGAGATTTTCGTCTTGCCCTGTATTTATCCGCGAAAATAAGAAATATTAGCGGAATAAGGAAATAACATAGATATTTAAAAGCTCCTTTAATTCCGTTTTCCTTAGTTCCGTAAATTGAAGTTAGCTTTTCAATGCGTGCTGTTAGAATTTCATCGTCCGGAAGGTTGTTCTTGCTCCATTTATTTATTATGTTCCCACCGTGTAAAAGTAGCAGACCAGGATTTGAACGTATAATCGTTTTTAGCGTAACATCGTCGGCCTGGCAGAAAGGGAAATCTATTCCGGCATTATGCTTCCATTCTTGAATTTGTTCTCTACCGGAAGATGTCATACCGTAAATGTTATAACCGTATAATTTGCAATAGTCGTAAATATCTTCTACAGCGTCGATAACCCCGTTGTCGGCTTTTTCTATATATGGCATAACGAGCCAAAAAGAGAAATTCTTATCATTTAAAACCGTTGTTGTGACTTCCTCTTCGGTCTCTGAATCGAATAGCGCGAAGTTGTTTATTTCGGGTTCATAACCTTTTTCTATAAGCTTCGTATCTGAATCTACAAACTGCCAAGTTGAATCAGGATAATTCTCCAACGTGAATTTTTTCACTTCGTTGCCTTTTCTGAGTGTAAAGACGGTTTCGTAGACCGGCGGCTTTGCGTCTTCGGGAATTTCCATTCCTTTTATGATATTTTGCCCGATGTAAAATGGTCTAAAGTCTATTATAGGCAAATAGTGATAAGAGTACAAACTTACTACAATTATTACTGAAAACGAATATACTTTTGCAATCCATTCGCTTTTCAGCCTTAGTGCCTTGCGTATCTTCATCGGATTAAACGCAATCACAAGCGACATTGCCAGTATTACAACGTTCTTATAAAACGTGTCCCAATTATTTAAGCTTACTGCGTCGCCAAAGCAGCCGCAATTTGAAACAGCATTGGTTTTCGCTATATAAAACGTCAGCAATGTCATAAACATCATTATTACCAGCAATAACAATGATGTTAGTTTCCGCCGCATTCCAAGCAGCAGATATATTCCGACCATGAACTCGATTGTTGATTGCAGAATAGAGATACTTCCGAGCAATCCGTCGTTATTCATTACATTTAAGCCGAAAGCATACAGGTACTCACCTATTTTTATTCCTCCGCCTACAGGGTCCACTGCCTTAGTAAAACCGGAGAAAATAAAAATTGCAGCTACCAAGAAGCTGCAAATATTTACAAAAGCCATTAATACATGTGCTTTGTATTTCTTAATCGCCATACTTGATTTTTATTAAAGCGAAAACCGCGTAATTTATTATATCGTAGTAGTTGGCATCAATGCCTTCGCTTTCAAGAGTCTTGCCTTTTAGATTTTCGATTTGTTTTGTACGGTAAAGTTTCATTAGAATAAGGTCGGTAAACGAACTTACCCGCATACCTCTCCACGCCTCGTCGTAGTCATGGTTCTTGCGTTTCATTAACTCAAACGCGCTTTTGGAGTATTTGTCATACAGAGCTGTTGCTTCGCTTTCGTTGATGTCTTCTTCCAAAACGGGATGAAGCTCAAGCTGTATTAAACCTATTATGCTATAATTTACAAGTCCTATAAATTCCGGTTCAATGCCTTCATTTACCAATGTTACTCCTTTTTCCTCGATAGAGCGTATTCTTTTTGCTTTATTGAGCAGTTGGTCGGTAACTGAAGGTATGCGCAGTATTCTCCATGCGGTTGAATAATCGTGTAGCTTCTTTACATAGAGGTCGCGGCAACCCTTTATTATTTCCTGGAATTGCGTTTCGGTATTCATGTTTACTTGCTATGTAGTCTTTAGCGTTACAGGCAAAGATTACTCCTCGTACCTCAAAATCTGACCCGGGCGTAATGTCTGTCGTTTTGTTATTCGGTTCAAGCTACATAGTTTGTCTATGGTAGTACCAACTTTATTTGCTATCGAGCTTAAAGTCTCCCCGCGTTTAACCTTGTGGTATTTTACCTGACTTACTTTCTTGTCAACGATAAGTGTTTCGTCTTTCTGCTCTTTTGGTTCTACTACTGACGAGAAGTACATGTCTTTGTTCGTAATTCCGTCTTTGTAGAATGTAAAATAGTCACTTACTATATCTTGTTGTTCAAAGTCGAACATAAGTGCCGGGTTTATGGTCACACCCATGAACAATATTTCGAAATGCAAGTGCGAGCCTGTCGAACGTCCCGTATTTCCGCCCAATCCTATGGGATCGCCTTTCTTTACGATATCGCCTTCGTTTACCAATTGCTTCGACATGTGCCCGTACACGGTTTCCAAACCGTTGTTGTGGCGTATTACGATATAATAGCCATAACCTCTGCGTTCATAATCGCGTATTCTTACTTTCCCTGAGAAAGCTGCACGTATTGTATCGCCAACATAAACTTTTATATCCAGACCTTTATGCATGCTTCTGAATGAACGGCGGTATCCATAATTTGAAGTTATCTTCCTGGAAGGAGTCGGCATACAGAAGTCCCTCATGTCTATCTTGAAAGAATCCGGAATTGCGTCCAAATCCATTGAATGTACCGTTGTATTCGACCAATCGGTATATAAATTACGTAGTTCTTCGGTTCTTTCCGCCTTTTTCAAATGTTGGAGAGATACTGAATCTACCGCGTGTGTCTTGCGGTCGATAGGTGCTTGGCGTGCTATAAGATCTTGCGCTTGAATTGTAGTTGAGGTCAATAATATAAACCCTAAGAATGATAATTTATGTCGAAAATTCATTACGAGAGTAAACTAAAGTAGGCTTTATTTGATTCTGATGTTGCAAATATAGTCGATTTTGTTTTATGTAGACTACAAAATAAGGGATTCTATCGAGAAATTACGATTATTTAACTTAATCCACCCGTCCTGAATTGTAAACTGCAGTTTAAAAAGCGAACAGGTTGTTCTTTAAGCAGTTTATCGGCGGATTTATAACGCTACTAAAGAGTGCAAATCCTGCTACTTGCATGATTTATGTAATACAGACAAAAAAGCCGCGATTTTACAGCTCTGCGCAAACCCTTACGTAATGGGACTTTCGGAACGCCTATGAGCAAAGAAAAAATACAAGGCACATAATTCAAAATATGTCTGACATATTTTAAAATAGGTCAGACATATTTGGGGAGTTCATAAATTACCCGTAATTCTATAGTCACTTCGAAAGCTTGAAAAGCCGTGCGTAAAGTTTGAAAATAGAAAGCATTCATCGAACGCTTATCTACACCTTGCTCAAATCGACAAATTTCCCTCTTTTGCGACGCGATTCTATTGCTGTGTTCAACAGGTTCTGGAATTTGCGTTCTATCAGTTTACGGGCAAAGACATTAGGTATAGCTACACCTATTGCTATTGCGAGTATGGTTAATGTTGCTGCCATTCCGAATTTTACGGCATTTGTAACCTCCCCTATTATACCGTCCATTTCAATCAAGGCTACCAGGAAGCGGTACATAAGTACTCCCGGTATCATTGGAATTACACTTGGAATGGTAATAACATGATTCGGAACCCTGAACCATTTGGCAAACTTAACTGCGATTAGGCTTATAAGCGTGGAACCAATCAAAGAGCCTATCACTATACCCATGTCAAGACCGATGTTGTTTGTAGATGGGCCTAAGTTTACGAAATTCCTTGTACAAACAGTTATGATTCCACCTATGGCCACTACAGGTAGCAGACGCTTAGGTATGTTGAATATCATGGAAAATCCCATTGCGGAAATAGCAGCAGCAACGGCATATTCCCAATATGAGTGGTGAGGTGTCATCGGTATGTTTTCGAATAACTGGAACATGCTGCCGCCTGTGCTGAAATCGTACAACCTTATGAATAATGCTATTCCGAACGACATGGCAATCAACATCAATGCCGTATGTATGGCGCGCGAAGTACCGACCGATATGTAGTTGTCAAGCATGTCGTCTACGAAATTAATCAGCGGTACGCCTGGTACTATAAACAAGGCACAGGCCATAAGGGGGTGCAGCGGAGTATTGCTTGTCTGTGGCAACAACATGTATGAGCTCCATGCTATTATGGTGCTTATCAAAGTGGCTAACGCCATACTCATGTATGAGTTAAATCCGCGTTTCATCATTATGTCCTTAAACCTGAAACCTATAATTGCCGCTATCGAGGCATATAGAAAAGCAATCCAGTCGCAACCGAATTGTATGCAAAAACCGCCGCATGCAAAACCGGCACCAATAGCCGTAACCCAAGGAGAGTAATTGCGTTTGCGGTTAGCTATCTTTTCCAGTTCCTCTTCGTAACGGTCTATTGAATAGTCGTTTGTTATAGCTTTCCATGAAAGGTTGCTTAAGTCGCTAAGTGCATGCATGTTTATGCCGTGCTTGTCGCAATGCTGGAATTTTGTGTATGAATGCGCCTCGTCGCCGAAATTAACCATCAGCATATTATAGTCTACGTAAATATGCAGTTTGTCTTCCGGCAGACCAAGGAAAGCTGCCACACGGTTCAGGCTCCTGTATATTCGGCTCGTATCGGCAGCACTTTCCATAAGCAACTTACCGGTACGGAGCAGCAGTTCGAGCCTTCGATGTAAGAACTTAGTTTTGTTTTCAACGCCGGCGGCATCTCTTATGGCGCGCTCAATATTGTCGTCAGTAAATCTTTCGTAATTATAATCTTTCATTTTTACACTAAAATAAACGTGCCATTAATTTGTTTAAGATTAATGACACGTATATTTGGCCATTCGTTTATTGGTAAGTTGTATACGAATTTAGTCTAATTCAAGGTCGCAGTCTTTTATTTCATGCCAAGGCAACCCTTGCTCATTAAGTTCTTTCATGAAAGGATCGGGATCGAACTCTTCCACATTCCAAACTCCAGGCTTTTTCCATATACCGTTGAGGTACATCTTGGCTCCTATCATGGCAGGAACTCCGGTAGTGTATGAAACGCCTTGCATTCCGGTTTCCTTATATGCTTCCTGGTGAGAGCAATTGTTGTATATATAATACGTGTGCTCTTCTTCTTTTATTTTTCCTCGTATCCTGCAACCTATTGATGTTTCACCCTCATAGTTCTCGCCGAGGTCTTGTGGGTTTGGCAGAACTGCTTTCAGGAATTGTAAAGGAACTATTTTATGCCCTTCGTAATCTATAGGAACAATTGAAGCCATTCCTATGTTCTGTATAACTCTTAAATGAGTAAGATATTCCTGCCCGAAAGTCATCCAGAATCGAGCACGTTTTATTGTCGGAAAATTTAAAACAAGGCTTTCAATTTCTTCATGGTGCAGAAGGTAGCTTTCGCGAGGGCCTATGTTGGGATAATTCAGCGTTTTGTGTATTTCCAACGGCTCTGTTTCTACCCATTTACCGTCTTGCCAATACAAGCCTTTCTGAGTTATCTCGCGTATGTTTATTTCGGGGTTGAAATTAGTTGCAAAGGCTTTGTGGTGGTCGCCTGCGTTGCAATCAACAATATCCAGATAGTTAATCTCGTCGAACACATGCTTTGCTGCGTATGCGGTGAATATGCTCGTAACGCCCGGGTCGAAGCCACAACCGAGAATAGCCGTCAGTCCTGCTTTTTCAAACTTATCACGGTATGCCCATTGCCAGCTGTATTCAAAATGTGCTTCGTCGCGCGGTTCATAATTTGCCGTATCCAGATAACTGGCTCCAGCGCGCAAGCATGCATTCATTATTGTTAAATCCTGGTATGGCAAAGCTAAATTAACAACCATGTCAGGCTTATAGGTTTCCATCAGTTTTGTCAAATCGTCTTCATTATCTGCGTCGATTTGAGCGGTTTGAATGTCGTTTCTTCCAATAGATTGTACAATGGTGTCGCATTTAGATTTTGTTCTGCTTGCCACCATTATGTCCGTAAACACGTCCGGATTCTTCGCCATTTTTTTTATGGCTACTGTTGCTACGCCTCCGGCTCCTATCACTAAAACTTTTCCCATGATGTTTATGTTTATTCCATTGCAAAAATACACTTTTTTGCGGACAAATATTCATTTTTCAACAGATAAGACCAAGCCGTAAAACAAAGGGGTATAATTTTAAAAGCGCAACTTATAACAAGCTGCGCTTTTAAATGATGTATGCAATTAACTGAATTTGTTGCAATAATGATTATTGAGCGGTCAGTTCCACTACTCTGCTTTGTGCTTGTCCTTGACTAAATACGTCTATACCTACTTTCATAAGGAAATCGCCTGAATAAACCTTGCCGTTAGCTTCCATTCCTGATTTTGCAGAAGGCATTAGATTTATTTCTTCTACTTTATATTTTTTATTCGGATTAAGTCCTTGCAGTTTTACCTTGAACAGCTTTTCTGAAAAGCGAGGATGTATGTCATAAGCAAAAAGAACGGCTTTGTTAGCATCTTTGCTAACGTAATTAAGTGCCATGTGGTTAGTTTCATAAGGTGATACCAATCGATATTGTTCACCGTCTAAAATAACATTTTGCAAACGTTTCCAGTTAGCTACTGCCGTTTGGCAAAAAGCTAATTCGTCTTTATTTAAATCTTTCAACCCTATATCGAATCCTAATTTACACATGGAAGCTACATCGGTGCGAAATTTTACTGATGTAGACCTATTCCAACTGGTAACATGCGCACACATTGCCTTGGACGGGAAGAATTGTGAAAAGCCCCATTGTATGTATATGCGCTCTATGGGGTCGGTGTTGTCGCTGCACCAAAACTCTGTAAAATATTTCAATGCCTCATAGTCGCAGCGCGCTCCCCCACCGGAGCATAACATCATTTGTACTTTAGGGTAGTTTTCTTTAACACGTTTCATAACGTTATACACACCTCTAACGTGGTCAATGTATAGTTGTCCCTGCTTATCTTTCAAGTAATGGGAATATATATTTGTAATAGGACTGTTACAATCCCATTTGAAATATACTATTTCAGGATTCTCTTTCATAATGTTTTCTACAACACCGTAAACATAATCCTGTACTTTGGGATTACTAAGGTCGAGGACCAACTGATTCCTGTAATAGTAAGTGTCCCGGTTAGGTAGAGTTATCGCCCAATCAGGATGTTTCTCAAACAATTCACTGTTGGGATTAATCATCTCAGGTTCTATCCATATACCGAATTTCACTCCAGCGTCTTTTGCTGCTTGTACCAAAGCAGGTATACCGCCGGGCAACTTGCTATGATTTACTTCCCAGTCGCCTAAACCAGCACGATCGTTATTCCGCGGGTGTTTGTTTCCAAACCATCCGTCGTCCAATAAAAACATGTCAACACCTAAATGTTTGGCTTCTTTCATTAAGTTCGAAAGTACTTCCTGATTGAAATTGAATCCTGTATTCTCCCAGTTATTCAAAAGAGTATAGCGACTTCCCATACCATCTTTTAAACTATATTTCCGCGCCCATTCATGTATGTTGCGGCTTCCTTGGCTTGCTCCGTTATAGCTGAGCGTAAAAATAAATTCTGGCGTAGTGAATATTTCATTGGGCTTTAATTCATACTCTGACGCGTATGGATTTATAGATGGTATTACGCGAAGATTTCCCACATTATCTACTTCAAATGTAAATCTAAAATTACCTGTCCATCCGAGAGTACCCATTAAAACAGTTCCTTGATGCTCGTTTACGGGTTGCTCCAGGCCTATTTCAAAAAAAGGATGTGTCAACATTGCAGCACGACTACCTAATTTGGTGTCTATCACTTTCTTTCCAAACTGCAGTTGTTGGCTGCTCATTCGTGCTTCTTTTGCCCAATCGCTACTGAATTCCGTTAAATAATATGCAGAATTACAGAAATAGAGCATAGTTGTTGCGTATGTTGACATGCGTATGGGCTTTTTTTCATTGTGCTTTATTTCGCTCCATGTTTTTATAACGTTCTCTTTATTATATGCAACATAGTGCAGTTTTACGTCAACAGGATAACGATTGTCGCGTAAATTGATTATAGTTTCAGTTCCACCATCAATTTGTTTCGTTTCTGAAGATACATAATAAAGATATGTAGAAGGATTTCCGTCATTGTGCGTTATTGCTATTGCGGGTTCAAAGTATTCTTCATTTCCCGAGCCGGAGTAAACTTCCCAGCCACGACGTGAAACACTTCCGTCGGAACCTGCATGTACATACCATTTGAAGTTTTGTGCGTCTTCGGTATGTAATAGTCTTTCACCCAAATATGTTTGGTATAGACGTCCGTTGTCGCCTACTTGTAAAATCAAATCCGTATTATCTGTAGAGATACGGATTATTTTTTGTTCTGCTGCATTAATAATTCCAAAATTCAGCAGTGATAGCAAAATAAAAAAAAGTTTTTTCATGTAATACATATATAAGTTTATACTGTACACAAAAGTAAACTTAAATTTTGAATTATCACTCTCATTATGCTAAATAACGAATTAAGATATATAATTTTGTATTCATACGTATTTAAATCTTACGACCACTTTAAAATATCCTAACAAAGTCATTTTAATAATATGAAAATAACTGTACTTATCGACAATACACCATCTGACAACAAGATTTTTTTTGCAGAGAAAGGACTATCTATTTATATTGAAACTTCACGTAGAAAAATTCTTGTTGATACAGGACTTACCGGCAAGGCTTTTAATAACGCGGCTAGTATGGGTATTGATATTTCAGATGTTGATATATTAGTACTTTCGCATGGACATATTGACCATACAGGAGGGTTAAAACGTTTTATTAACGCAAATAATAAAGCCAAGATTTATGCCTCATCTCTAATTTATAGTTTAGAATACTATTCGAACCGACATGGTAAAGTTCATAGCTTGTCGCCGGATTATGAAGTTTTTAAACAGAATTACAACCGCTTTGTGTTGTTTAAGGATAATACAGAAATATGCAAAGATGTTTATGCTGTGTTCAATAACACGCATTTGCAACCAAGGCCTTTAGGCAATAAATATTTGACTGTAGAAGAAAGAGAAACATTAAAACCATATGTTGCTAATGATGAAATAGCATTAGCAATAAAGAAGAAAGAAGGATTGGCTATATTTTCACCATGTACACATTCGGGTTTGTTAAATATTATACCATCGTGCGTTGAATACACCAAAGAACAAACCGTACAGTTCTTTTTTGGAGGATTACATTTACTTGATGAAGAAGCAGAAGTAGAAAATAATTATATATGTTATATGGCGGATTTGTTATTAAAGTTATATCCTAATATAAAGTTGTACACAGGGCATTGTACGGGGGAAAGAGCCTGTTATTATTTAAGCACTGTTTTAAAAGGAAACTTCATAAAATTCAAGACAGGAGACGTTTACAATCTATAGGCTATTATATATTATGGCAATTAGTCTTGTTACTTCTTTATAAAAAGATACTTTGATGGTATTTTTACTAATTTGCGTTTAACGACTTTCCTCATTACTTGCGGGCTTTTCATTTCCAACGAAAAAGTATCGGCTGATACATGCTTGAATGCGATTTCTTGCGTCTCCGAACCGAAATCGTTTGATAGCCTTATAATTGCAGTTTTATCCTTTATCTTAAAACTTGTTACAATCCATGTTCCATATACATTACCGTTCATATATCCGTTAGTTGGCCCCAGCATACTGAACCCCGGTATGTTTATTGTCTCTTCTAAAAGATTTAAATGTAATGCAATATCATTGCTTTTATTGTAGAAGTCTCCGCTAAATATTTTAGCTTCCTGCGCCGGAGAAGTTACATATGAAAAGGAAAATAGAATTAACGGCCAAATTTTCATGTCTTATTTTATTTTCATAACCCATGCGTCGTACGCAAAATCATGATTGCGCAATTCTCGTAAGGCACTATTTGCTTCTTTTTCACTTCCATACCTAGAATATATTATGCGCCTCATGCTTTTAGTATTGTATATTTCGGCTTTCTTAAATCCTTTATTTTCTATTTCACATATGAAATTCTTAGCATTCTTTTCTGTTACGTCGCTAGCCAATACTATAGTGTATTCATCTCCTTTGTCTACAGATATTATTGTAGCCTGCTTGGGAGTGCTTTTGTTGATGGATACACGGCTTGGCTTTGCAGCATTCGTTCCTTTTATGTTCTCAAAAGCTTCTAGTTTGCTATTGCCTTTCTCGTTACTTTTCATTATTTGAGGGGCTTCATATACAACGTCGTATAAAAGCGAAGCGTGTGATGTCGTTTCAGAATAATTGCCTAATGGGAAGGAAATGCACAAGAAAGAAACAATAAATACAACAAACACTCCTATTACGTGCACAAAAGAGCGCCGCATTGAGATAGTATAAACCTTAGAGGTGTTGTTTTCGCTATTTTGAGAGAGGGCTGATTTTTTTATGTTTGGTAAATTGACGCCTTTTAATTCTATCGTTTGCCTGCTCTGCATAAATGTTTCAGCATTTACACCAGGCAACGCATACAAGCCAGGTGTTATTATATCAATTGTTGATGTCTTAAATTGATAAGATCCGTTTTTTTTGCAGAAAAGCACACCTAATCCCTCGATACAGAAAGTGCCATTATTATCAAGATTATAACGGACATTCTGCAAATCTTTGTTTAGCAAGCGTAAAGCGTCTGGATAGTTTAAATCATGAATTTGCATGTATGCCTGAACCAACAAACCGTCATTTAAAGTTATCGCACTATTAAACCCTATTATTCTTTTAGGTGATGCAAATGTTTTATTTGCTATATCATATCTTGCAGGTTCATAACTTGCAATAAACCCACCAATACCCGGAAGAATAACACAGTCGTTATCTGCTAACAAGCATACTATGCAACGCGACAATTCATTCATGTTACAAAGATACGACTTTTTACATAAACTTTATTATGTATCTATTTGTTTTAACGCAAATTCCGAATAATGATTAAATAGTACTATGCTAATTTCATCTTAATTTGTGCACAAAGTCGGTGAAACGTTCCAAACCAACTTTTAATGTGGCACGAGGACAAGCTATGTTCCAACGCATAAAACCTTCGCCGTCTGTACCGTATATTGTACCGGCATTAAGCCATAACTTTGCTTTGTCTATAAGTTTCTGCTCTAATTTTTCTGACGAAAGTCCTATTGCACGACAATCCATCCAGACAAGATAAGTTCCTTCCAAAGTGGCAATTGGATACATTGGAAGATTCTCCTGACAAAAGGCTTTCATATAACAATAGTTATTATGCAAATATTCTATTAGTTGTGTAAGCCATTCTTCTCCTTCGTTATAAGCGGCTTGCGTAGCAATAACGCCAAAAGGATTGACATCGCACACCTCGTTGTCATTTATTGCACGGTCTATCTTTGATTTTATTAATTCATCAGCGCAAACAATGTTCGCTATCTGCAGCCCTGCTATATTAAACGCCTTGCTTGGCGATATACATGTCACAGAATTTTGAAGAAAATCATCGGAAATAGACGCAAATGGCGTGTAAAAATAGCCAGGGTAGACTAATTCACAGTGTATTTCGTCGGAGATTATGGTAACATTATTCTTAATACATATTTCACCTATTTGTTCTAATTCTTCGCGCTTCCATACACGGCCAACCGGATTATGCGGATTGCATAGCAGCATTAGTTTGACTTTTGGGTCGGAGACTTTACTTTCTAAATCATTAAAATCTATAGTATAAGTGTTATTTGCATAGACCAAAGGTGAATATACTATTTCGCAGCCGTTATTTCGGATTGAAGAGAAAAAGCAATTATAAACAGGTGTTTGCACAAGCACCTTATCTCCCGGAACGGTTAGTGCTTTAATAATGGCAGATATGGCAGGTACAACGCCTGAAGTATAAATAAGCCAATTACGGTTGATTTTCCATCCGTGACGTCTCGAAAACCAATTTATAACAGCGTCATAATATTCATCAGGTACGCGGGTGTAACCGAATATTCCATGTGTTATACGACGTTGCAATGCGTTTACCACAGGCTGTGCAGTACGAAAATCCATATCTGCCACCCACATAGGTAAAACGTCCTGATTCGGTATGCTATCCCACTTATAGGAATTCGTTTTACGTCTTTCTATTTGCTCGTCGAAATTGTATTTCATTTCAATTGTTTTGGTTGTTATCACAAGAACGTTCGTTCCTTATATGTATTTTGCAATCGGCGGGAGCTTTTATGTTATTGTCTATCGTAATAGAACCTATTTCATCTGCGGTAATAAATCCAGACTTTGGGTTCTTGATATTCGTAATACTTCCTTTGATTTCAGCGTGCACTGTGCTGTATTCAAAGGCGCGGTCGCAATCTGGTCCAAAGGTACAATTTTCCAAAACAAGATCATGCGCGTAACACAATGGTTGTTCACCCGTAATATGGCAGTTTACCAAACGCAGGTTCTTAGAATGCCAGCCAAGATACTCACCGTTAAGTTCTGAATCATAAATAGTAACGTTCTCTACTTCCCAAAAAGCATCTTTTGTGGTTATTTTAGCATTGTGTATCTCGGCATTCTTTACATACTGGAATACATATTTGCTGTCACTTTCCAACCCGTCCATATAGATGTTATTGCTAAACATGAATGGGTAGGTTCCGTCGTGCAAATGAAGATTCTTTATATGTATCCCGTTGCAGCGCCAGAAAATTTCGTCTGCGTCATTAATTTCAACGTTTTCAATGTTTATGTCATTCATTTCGCGAAACATTTTAGGCGCGTCGATACGGGTGTTTTTCATAAGCAGATGATCCGAATACCATAGAGCCGAGCGGCCGCCTACATCAAAGAAACAGTTTTCTATCACAAAACCATGTACGTGCCAGAATGGATAGTTTCCTTCAAAGCGGCAATTCGTGGCTTTGATATTACTGCATTCTTTGATAGCCGATTCGCCTGCCCTAATTATCACATTGTCTAAATGCAGGTCGTGCGAAGCGAACAATGGACGCTCGCCTCCAAATTCAGTGTCCTTTATCAGTTTCATGATCCAACTTTTGTTACAATGCAAAAATACTTCACAAACGTCTTGCCGCTTGTATATAAATTACAGATGTTATGACCTATATTACATGCATGTTACTTTATTTGTAATAAATCACACATTACCGAATGCCTTTGTCATCCAATTTCTTTTAAATAACCTTATAAGAAAAATAATGCCACGAAAGCACAATTCTATGCACATGGCAATCCACACACCTTTAAGTCCCATTGTCGGAGCTAACAAAGCAGCAAGCGACAGCCGTATAGCCCAAATGCTGAAGAAATTCATAAGACAAGGAACCAGCGTATTGGCCGCTCCGACGAATACTCCATATGCAACAATTGACGCAGCAAACATAGGCTCGGCAAACGCCTCTATGCGTAATGCCATTATACCTAATGACCGTATTTCTTCAACAGGAGTCATCAATCCAATGATTTGTGGGGCAAAGATATACATGAGCAAGCCCATTAATCCCATTATTATCATGCCCATAAATACAGTTATGAAAGCAAAGCTGCGGGTTAGACGTCTGCGTTTTGCGCCTACGCTTTGGCCTACCAACGTCGTTGCTGCGTCGGAAATGCCGTATCCTGGCATATAACAAAGGCTTTCTGCCGTAATAGCGAACGAATTTGCTGCTATGGCGAAAACTCCAAGCGGCGCAACAATTACGGTAGTCATAATTTGAGCGCCGCATATTACTACGTGTTCAAGTCCCATAGGTAAGCCTATGCGCAATGCTTTTTTTAATATATTAACTTGAGGGCGGAAGCTGCCTTTTTCTTTTGTTAGTTTAAGTTCCGAAGAATGTGTGCATAAATACCACATTTGAATGGTCGCTACTACCGTTTCTGCTGCGACTGTCCCTAAAGCCGCTCCCTCTACTCCTAATCCTGCCCCTGGTATAAATATATCTATCCCTGCTACAACTGCATGACGGGTAGGAAATATAAGAAAGAAATTGAAAATAACATCAAGAACGCACATTACAACTCCCAACAAACTCGGTATTCGCATATTGCCGCTACAGCGTAGCATACCACCTGCAAGGAAGTTCAATTGCAAGGCGGGTAAGAACAGAGAAAAAATAAGAAAATATAGCGAAGCGTCGTGATGTATTGATACATCGCCGCCCAACCATTCAGGCAAAACACCGCTGATAGCAACGCCTATAGCTGCCAGTGCAAAGCTAAACAATGTTGTTGAAGTGACGGCTTGCCGTAACACATTGCGTGCACCTTGCATATCGCCGGCTCCTATCCTGTGTGCCACTTGCACTGAGAATCCGGTAGATGACGCTATGCATAGCCCCCAGAACAACCATGTTGTAGTAGAAACAAGACCTATGGCGGCAGCTTCTTCTGCGCCAAGACTACCGACCATTGCCGCATCAATATATTGCATTACAATTGAGGAGAGTTGCGCTACAACAGCAGGCACACTTAACATTACCGTCAAATGTATTTGCTGGCCTAAGGTCATAGGTCTGCCTTTTCGGATAAGAGCAAGTAAACCGGTGCTTGTTTCTCTTCTAAGGGTCATCAGTTATTATTAAATATTGTATCGCATTACCGATAAGTAAGTCCACAAAATTTTCAAGTTGCAAAAATAGGCGGTTTTTCTTGTTTATTCTGTATATGGATTACGGATAATACGACCATAATTCCTGTGTGCAGCTATTCTATCAAAGTGAACTTTTGTTGAGCCAAAAATGAACGAGATTTTAATAACTAATATAATGGTTTTGTTTGGTTCGTTTTTCTGTACTTCAAAATGCACCCTAAAAAAACAAGGCACATATTTTAAAATATGTCTGACCTATTTCAAAATATCTCAGACATATTTTTTCTTTGCTCAAGAAGTCTTGGAAAACGCTTTGTAACAGGCACTCTTGTGAACGGCCTTATGTGTCTGTATTTTAAAAGACAAAATACAGACATGCTACTTAACACAGAGAAGCTTCATGTCGCTTTCTTATAATTCCAAAGAAGATAAAATCAAACGGGGATAATGCTTCTTTTAATTTTTCGCAATAGCAAATAGATTCTTTGGTATGTCTGGAATGTTTTATAATTATTTGTCGGCCAATATGGCGGACGCAGTTTCAAACTTAACGGCAACAGTGAAAAGTCTATGCTTTCTATACATTTTTGAATTAAAGAATTAATAGTGGATTTTTCGTTGTCAGTGAACTGTTGCTTGCTGTTTTTCAACAAATAATAATGGGCGATAATATTTTTCCACCTATGCTCTTCCAACGTTTTTAATGCGTCTCTTTGTGCATCGGCCTTTCTTGCTTCTGACGCGAGTTTTAAATTGGCAATCAGGTAATCGAATCTGTTTATATTGATTTTATGTGTTTCACTTTCATTGTGTTGTCTATAAAAATATTTACCTTTGCTTAAGCAAACTGTTTTGGACGTAAGTATATGCAGGCGCGCTGTACTGTCATCGGTATATAGCCTGCAAGAGTCATCTATTGGAATCCTTTTGTATGTGCCGAGTTTGGTTAAATAAACACTGTGCAGTTTACCTTCTATACACAAACAGAACGCTTTGTCTCCGCTCATGACTCGCGGCAAGCAATCTTTTACATAAGGCTTGATGTTCTCTTTGTCATAATACATTTGCAAGTCCATTAATGCTATGTCGGCTCCGTTGTTTTCCAAAGCCTGTACTGCTTCGGACAAAGCATTGCAGGACAGGAAATCATCAGCGTCCAATAGTGTTACATATTCTCCACCGGCATTTTCTATTGCTCTACGCCGGCTTTTGGTTAGCCCGACATTGACATCATTGTTTATTATGACAAAGCGCTTGTCGTTGTGCGCGTATTTTTCTAATATTTCAAGAGAATTATCAGTAGAAGCGTCATTAACACAAATTGCTTCAAAGTCTTTTAATGTTTGCTTTTTCAATGAATCCAAGCAATCATTCAAATACATGCTTTCGTTATATACCGTAATAATTACACTAACCTTAGCCATTGTATCCGATTAATTATTTAGTTTTTCTACGTTTTATGTACGACTTTACCGCATTCCATGAAAGGTTCAGCTTTTTTACGCTATATAAAGCCGAAAATATAAAGATTGTACAACCTACTATGCATTTTTCCCAATTATGCCCCATGGCGAACATGGTTATTACCGGTAAAAGGAAGCACCCTTGAACAAGGATTATCTTTAATGTTGCATAGCTTAAGCAGAAACCGTATATCTTTCTGTACAAAACCAATATAAATGCCAGGTCTATGATATAGGAAACGGTCAACGCCATTCCTGCGCCGCACAAACCGTATAAATCATACCCCACTATAATCAGGCATACGAATATGATATCGTAGGCCAGTTCCATAAGCAAAAATATCTTTGAATCGTTGTTTGCCAATGGAATATATTCAATTGGAGAAACTATTGCTTTAACAAACAGATACCCTCCGGCAGCAACACACATTTCTATGGCGGGGATAAAATCCGAGGAGTAAAGCAGTTTGACGATTACTGGCAAAAAAGTAATAAACGCTATAAGCATCGGTCCCATAAGCAGTACACACACGTCTATTTGCCGGCATACAGTAATATTCCGTTTAACCTTGCTCTTGCATATCGCTGAAAGCTTGGGAAAATAGTCGGCGTCCATGGCAATGAATATGATACGGGTGTAGGTTACGCATAAAATAAAACCCGAAGCGTAAAGCCCTACGTCTGTTTTTGACCCTATGCTGCTTATAAACGCTCGTACAGCTATCTCTGCTCCGCTTCCAGCAATGCTTGATATTATATAGGCTATTCCAAGGAATAATAATGTTTTACCTTTTTTGAAATACCTTTTTGAAAAGATGTGTAAAGCCCAAGGATATATCTTATGAGTCACCGCTAACGCCGTAGCCGTCATAGCTGTCGTACCTGCCAACAAGGCATACGGAACGCCCCTCAAACCGAGAGTCAAATAAACCGATACGGTAACAACAAGTGTAAACACGGAACTTATGACAGAAACAATAGCCAGTTTTTTGAGGTTACGTGTACCTTTTAAAACAGCTATTTCTCCCCCATACACGGTGAGCATGGCTATCATGGGCGAAATTACCAGAAAGGCGGGCGTTAAATTTGTATCGTTGAAGACATACGTACTAATTATTGACGAAAATAAAATACATATCAAACATCCTATTATGCCTGTTCCAACGCACCAGGCACGTATAGTGTCGATGGTGTCGTGCATTTTCTGTTCTTCACCTGTTGCAAAATCTTCGGACAGTTGCCTTACGCCGCTGAAAGAAAGTCCGAGGTTTGTAATAGAACCGATGAAATCGGAAGTTCTGTTTAAAATATCGGTCAAACCTACGCCGGCAGCCCCAATGAGCACGGCTGCACATTTATTTCTGATGATAGAAATAAGTATGTTGAACCCTTGCACGCCACCGAACAGTCCGGTGTACTTCAAAATGCTCGTATACGAACTGCGGTTTTTGTTCCTTTTTTGGTGTTCTGCTATTGTACCCATTTAATTACAAAAATAGTCTTTTATAACAATAAAAACAAAGCGTCGGTTACATAACGCACATGGATAGGCATTTTCCCAATTTAGCAGATGAAGAATAATGTACTCGAATGTCCGTTTTCAAGTATGGAAAAGTGAAAACTGATTTTCAGTGTGTTTTACTCACATGGGTGCAAAGAAAAAATTAGTGGCTCGGATTTCAAAATCCGAGCCACTAATTTTAAAATACAAGGCACATATTTTTTGCTCTCTGAAAACCCGTTCGAAAACCGGGGTAAAATTGAAGACTAATTCTGACACACGGATTCCGTATTCATTTAAATAGAGTTAGCGCCTTTTACAAACAGAATCGGTACAGACATAACGTTGCCTGTACCGATTCTGTTAATAATCAAGCTGGCTATTTAACCAGGATTTTCTTACCGTTAACTACATAGATTCCTTTTGGAAGGCTTTCTATTGCCTTGTCTTCATGTACTTTGCTTCGAATCAAGACACCGTCAATCGTGTAAACATCAACAATTGGTGAATCAACTGTTATGTTGTCGATTCCGAGAACTTTCTCTTCTTCTGCAGTAACTATGTTTGCATTGCCAATCTTTGTGTAAGCTGACATAGGGATTTTTACATCCTGACCGTTTTCGTACAAATACAACTCCAAGGTATAAGTCATACCTTCCTGCAATTGTGAAGTTGACCCTAAGGGAACCATAGTTAAAACCCCGGTGTAGTCCTTTTGCATGGAAGGAATAACGCCGTATAGTGTTCCGGCAACTTGCCCATTCCACGGCTGGCGGAAGTATGCGCGCAATTCCGCGTTTTCTATATTCTCAAGAGCTTGCAGTTTGACGATGAGTTTCAAATTTTCTATAGACGTAAATTCACCGTGTTCAAAGCTGATAGGCTCTGTAACATAAAACTTGGGAGTCTCGCCGGTTATGGTAAGCATGGGCGGCTCGCCCTGTCCTGCGTTGGCTTCTATGCGAAGCCATTCGGATGTGCCGCTAATCTGATAAACGGGCCACACTTCGTAAGTCCCGTTCGTAACTATGTCGATAGTACTTAGCAACAATCCGCTGAAACTGTTGCCCGGGGCAAAGGTATAGTCTGTTATGCCGGTTATGGTTTTCTTTCCGGTGGCAACATTAGTAAGTTCGATACCCATGTAAACTTCGCTGTCGCTCAGATTCATCATGTAGCCCGATATGAACAGTTCCTCATTGTGCGTGGCCGAGCTTTGCGAAATGGTGAGGACGTCCTGCGCAGCAACGCCGCTTCCGGGCTTGGCCGGTTTCAGTCCGGTAATAATGTATTGGTTGTTCCTGTAACCCTCGCCCGTTAGCCCTGCTCCGCCGTAAGGGTTGAGGGCGTCAGCACCGCTTACGCTGAAATATCCGTTGAATGTTCCGTCCCATCCCCAGTTGATATGGTAGAGGCCGTCCTTGTAACCGTCGCAGACAAAGGCGTGCCCGCTGCCATCGTCGGTGCTCCCGGCGTAAAACACCGGCAAACCGGCAGCCAGGTCGTTATATATCAGGTTCTCCCACTCGTCTTCACCCGCGAGTTGATCCTTATTTACTCCCCTTGTCAAGGGGCTGTAACCGAAGTAGTCCACCATGGAATATACAACACTGGTTCTTAAGCCCGGAGTATCGGTTGCGTCGAACTTTGAATTTACGCTAACGGCGCAGTCGTACATCAGGAGGGCTACAGCTTCGGCTTGTGCGGGAGTGTAGCTTACCGATCTGTACGACGGCAGCATGTTGTCGTAGTCGTAAGTATGTTCGGCAAAGTTGCTTTCTTTGTGCTGCGGTATGTCCTTGCCGTTTACGTTCAGGGTGTAATCGTAACTGTACGAGCCTGTACCTTTTTCCGGCCATTTGTGGTAGTACATTATCTGTGCCATGGCTGTTGCGGTACATCCCGTGACTGCAGTTGAAGTCCCCGAACCGTTGTCGAAATTGCAGAGTTCGTTGTACGGTGCTCCCTGCGACCATTCCGTCTCGAGCATGGGCGCTATTTCTGCCTTTGCGGCCTTGGGCACGCGCGTATGCTTTACGGCGGTTTCGGGCATGTTGCATACAGCCTTTATTTGTCGGGCGTATTCGCCCAGCCACCAGCGCATGTTGTCTGGCAAGGCTTCCGGCTCAAAAGAGCCCCTGTCTACGTAAGCAAGTATTTCGGTAGCGCGGTCGTCAGCTGAAGTTATGATAAATCCCCCACTCTGTATGTTGAAAACATAATAAAGCGGTGTGTTATCATCGCTTTCAGTGTGAGCCAATTTCAAATCGTTCGCCACAGCTTTCTTGTACAGCTTGCTTACTTGTTTGTCGTCAAGAAAATTAAGCGCTATGTTCTTCGCTTGATTTACTTCTATCTTTTTTGCGTCGACCGTTTGCACATAAGTGAACGCAAAAAGCAATGCCAAAAATTGGAGTAAAAATTTAGTCATAGCATAAAATATTTTGAGTTATTATACGCAAATATAGACATTTAAAACTATATATACAAAGAAGTGCTAAAATTGTTGTAAAATAAAACCCTTGATGCAAAAAGGGCAGGGTTGTATTCAGCCCTACCTTCAATGTCGCATGTAATATATTACAAGGCTCTATTTATTACATAGTAATTTGTAATTGCAATAAGTGCACGAATCCTTGTATCCCTCTCTAAAGGGTTTGTCAATGTCAAAAATTTCGTTTAAAAGTTCTGTTAACCGATCTTTGAATTCGTTTTTAACCTCTGAAAAGTCGAGCAATTTGCCATTGTTTCCATAATTGATATATGGCTCAAAGTCTTTTTTAGAACAAGCGGTAATAAAAAATACGGCTGGCGCAATTGTTTCATTAATATTGGCTTTATTCTCAATATTGTCTTCGAGGGCAAGGCAATATAGAAATGTTTGAAAAATATAATCGTAGTGCTTGTCCTTTTTAGGTTGTCCGAAAATCGACTCGACATCTTTTGTTTCCAATTGTTTTTTCCAACGACTTGTTTTGTAATCAACTACCCGTAGAATGCTTTTGTCTTCAATATTTATTTTGTCGACACGGTCGAATTTTCCTCCGATTCTAACATTTATAATTTCTCCGTTTTTAATTTTTACAGGAATCGTTGTATACAAGAACTTTTCGATGAATTGCGGTTGTATCTGAAAAGGTGCGTTGTTCATATCATATTCGAGAATTTTTCTCATGTATTCTTTTACAACCTTTTTTATTATCGTATTATCGGGAACATTATTGTTGTTGAATGCGTTATTGATAAAAGAATCCAATGCTTCTCCGTTGTTCTTCAATGCATTTTCAAGAGTTTCTTTTGTTATATTACTTTTACTGTTTTTTGATTCGTAAAAAAGTTGCATGGCTTCATGGAAAAGCGTACCGAATAAATTAGCCGGCATTTTGCTTGCGTCGGGTTTTGGAGTACGTATTCTTGCAACTTTGGAATAAAAGAACATCAACGGGCATAATATATATTGATAAAGTGAAGTAGCTTCAAGATGTTTCATTTGCCTAAACATTTCTTGTGTTTTGGCTATTTCATGAAAATCCTGTTTCTGAGTTACGGCTGGATGTACAATATTTGCTAATGTGTACGGAATAACATCTTCGCCTATAATTTGCATTATGAATCTGGACGGTTCTTTGTTTATCAGTTTTGACTTTTCTGAAACATATATCATAGATACATTTTCTGCACGTTGGAGCAAACGATAAAAATTATAGGCACATATGGAGTTCCGTTTTTCGGTGTTCGGTAAATTGTATATTGCCCTTATATGATTTGGAATCAACGAAGGTATGTGCTGCGATGGTGGCAATTCACCTTCATTGCACCCTAAAATCAAAACATTATCGTAGTCGAAGAGTCTTGTGTCGTTCAGAGTGCACAAATCAATACTTTCGGCAACGCGCGTAGACTTTGTTTCTTGTTGGTTTGTTTCGATTAAACTGTTACGAATCTGTAGTTGCAAGATAGCTTTGATTGTTTTTATGCTGGCATATAGTAAACCTCTCTCGATAAGAGTTTTTATTTTTTCAACGATAGCCATAATTGATTCGCACGCTTGGATTTCCAAAGCCGATCGCAACGAGTCGGAAGTTGAAGCAAGAACTTCTTCTGTTTTGATTTTATTAGAGTATTCGTTTATTTCATTGTATATATCAAGTATGAAAGCCGAACAAGGATTTTCAATTATTCTTTCATTGTAATCCTCCGCTTTTTTGTCAATGAATCTCATTATATGAGCACATGTGGCTGTTATGTTTACCGGAAACTTTACGTTAAAAACGTATTTCGACGGTTTGTAAATCAAACTATGTATCAGTAAAGGTAGAATATCTATATTTGCTGATACGATTACCGTTTTCTCATCGCTTTTTGGGGAAACGTTATCCAACCAAGTTTTCGCATAATAAATGCTTCCGCTTTTTGTGGGAGATTCTATTATATGAACCTCATTACGTTTTGATAAGTTATTGAAATGATTTGCGTCTAACCTATTCTCAAAAATCTCTATGTTTTTAACAACAAATTGCCCGGCCTCGTTTATGCCATTACAATAAGCTTTGTCATAATCCCAATAAAAAATGGCTTTATCGGATTTTTTATAGTATAACATTAGCTCCTTTTCTACTTGATTAAGAGCATTAAATCCGATAAAGACATATTTATCTATTTGGTTTAAAGGAGCCTTTTTTAGTACATCTAACCCTTTTTTGAACATTGAACCTTCGTATGCAACGCCGTCTTGTTCATTTATAGCGTTAAACTCGTCATAAATTTCAGGAAGTAATCTCCATATATTAAGGTAATTTTCTTTTAAGAAACTGTTTCCAGCGTGTATAAACGTTTTAAAGAATTTATGAAGCGTCGTTTTTTGTTCTTCAGTCAGATATTCTTCACTGCTAATGTCTTTTATATTTGAAACTTCTTTAAACAAGAGTTTTGCATTGATAAGTTCTTTGTCTACATCATTGAAATCATTTACAATCATTTCACCCCACTTGTAAAACTCATCAAAGTCCATCAATTTTATTTTCTTGCTTTCGTGTTCGTTACATTTATGCAGAACGTTTTTATATGCCTTGTATAGTCTGCAAACAAGTTCCAATTTATCCGATACAGTTAATCCAGAAGCTCGTTTGAACAGTTCTGAAATTGTTGTATAAATAGGTTTTGTCAAACTTTCATTAGTTTCTTCGAACAAATAATTTGACATACTTATAATAGGCGCACTGTACGGGAAGACAAGAACAAAACGACTCAGATTTGCACCATATGTTTTTATTAAATCGGCAGCAACTAATTTCAGGAATTTCTCTTTCATGTTTATATTATAATGTATAGCTATGATAAATAGCAAATGTGTTATTTTTTATACTGAAACTTATTTGTGTACATGTATTTTGTGCCATATTTTAGTTGAATGCCACATCTATGTTTTTGCCAATCATAGAAAAATGTTCAACTTTATTTAAAATTACTTGTTCGCTGTTTATTGGGCTAATTTTTCCATATGATTTTCTTACGAGATTTACGTCATCGTCCATTTCAATCTTTTTTGTCGACATTTTTAAACATTTATTGAAGCTCTCATCGTTAAGTGTTTCTGTTATAACGTTTGAAATCCTTTCATTTGAAATTTTGTCTACGAATGAAGGCTCGGCGATTTCCACCATTAAATTAGTTTTTGCTCGGGTAAATGCCACGTATAGCATATTAAGATTATCAACCAAAATATTGAAATTTTCTTTGTAATAGTCGTTTGCATAGATACTTTCTGCACTTTTTAATCTATATTCGATAGGTAATAATGGAGCTTCGTTGTAAGGTTCTTCTTCAGGAGAACACCACAATAAAGAATTTTTATTTGGGATAAATTTCCAGTCGCAAAACGGGACAAAAACAGTATCAAATTCCAATCCCTTTGCGCTATGTACTGTCATGGCTGTTATACCATCTGTTTCAGTAATAGATATTTTTTGTCCATCAGCTTCAACTTCCCAATCTTCCAAGAACTTCCCTATGTTATAGGCATTGTTTTGTGAGTAATTATCAACGTAATCAAGGAAAGTATAAATGTAAGCACTTTCGTTTTTTAGCTTTTTTATTTCCAAGGCATCTATGAGTGTCATTACCAGTTGGCTAATCGGAAGTTGAGATAAATATGTTATTTCGTCAACAAAACAGCTCGGTAACATTCTTATTATGTAACTATAAACACTATCTATTGCGTTATCTTCCTGCTTGGCGCCTAATATACAATTATAGAAAAGTTGCCTGTCAAATTTTTCACCTAACAACAAGTTCTGATATTGGTATGCAAGGAATGTTGCACATAGCGTTTCTTCAATTCCATTTATATATCCGTTAATAATTTTTATGGCGGCTATAATCATTTTGACACTTACCGCATTTGCTACACTGTACGCCTCGTTAGTGTTGATCTTAATAGGAATTTCGTTCTCTTTAAAATAATCTGTTATTATAGTCAAGTCACTGTTCTTACGTACAAGTATAGCCATTCTAGAATATGAAACCCCATTGTTATGTATACTTTCAATGTTTTCAATCAAAATTTTCAGTCGTGCTTTTTCTAAGTCGTGATACTTTAATGGAGTTTTGTTGTTTTTATCTTTGTTAGTAATTAAGGTATCTATTTGGATGTACCCGCATAATTCTTTTTTTAAGAACTGCTGTACGACATCATTGTAAAGGTCGCCAAATCTATAATCTGCGCTGTCACAATACTTATGAGCTTTTGTGTTCATAATTTTAGAAGCTGTATAAAAGAATTGGCTGTTGAAGTTTACAATATTCACTTCACTACGAAAATTGAACCCTAATGTATTTACTTCGATTATGTCTTTGAACACTCCTTCGGTTTTTCCGTCTGTAAGGCCAGCTAATATTTGCCAATCACTATTGCGCCACCTGTAAATACTTTGTTTTATATCGCCTACTATTACGCTGCGCCCGTTAATGTCGGATATGACATTCAACAAGAAATTATTTAAATTATCCCATTGCATATGTGAAGTATCTTGGGCTTCATCAAGCATAATATGACTATATTGTTTTCCTGCCTGCTCAAATACGAATGAAATATCTTCTGTATCTCGAATCTCACTTTTAATCAATTCTTGGCTTTTAGACAGTAAAATTCGATTGCTATCTTTGGATTCTCTTTTCACTGTTTCATCTATCATTGAAAGCATTCGCATGTCATTCATGTTTGCAAGAGTAAGATCAGCGCTATTTATTTTATACTGTAATAAATATCTACAGTTTTCTAATTTTTTAAAGGCTGGGAATAAAATTTCTTCTATCTTTTGCGCTATTCCGCTATTATAAGCTTTATTACTTTTTTTCCAAGAATCCGACGAGGTAAGAAAATCGTTTATTCTTTTATTTATATTGACATTATCACCGTTTTTTAAGTCTACCAAGTATTTATTTAAATGATTTCCGTACTTTATATTTTCGAATTCCACGTTATTTTCACGCATGAGTTCAATAAAAGTATCTGCTAACTTAATTTGGGCCTTTTCACATTTATATTTTATTGCATGTATTTTTTTTAGATAATCGTTTGCCTTCGTATCATCGTCGAAAAATGAATTTATTTTTTCTGAATTCATCATGTATATCTCACGACATATATTCTCTCCGAAATTTTTTAGCTCACGTCGGAAATCCCAAGAAGTCTCTTCCTCTATGTGATTTTCAATATATTGATTCAGTAAATACAAATAATGTTCTTTCTTTTTGCTGTTTACTAAAGCTACACCATTTATAATATTATCAACGGCGTTACTTATTGCTTCACTATCGTCAAGATATACCTCAAGACTTGAATTGAATCCCACCAGAATCGCTATATTGTTTACGATTCCTTGATAAAAGGCATCAATGGTTTTTATGTTGAAACTATCATAGTTGTGCAAGATACCGTATAAAACTTTTTTTGCACTACTTACTATCTCTTTTTCAGAAAACTTGTTGTCAAGCAATTCTTTTATCTTATTAATATATCCGTTTTCTTCTGCTTGATTGTGCGCTATATCATAAAGGGTATTCAAAATTCGGATTTTCATTTCCGAAGTAGCTTTATTTGTAAATGTTATGGCCAGTATCTTGCCAAAAGAAGAGTTTACTTTATCATTAAAATCATTGTTGTTACACAGATATCCTTTTATGGCCAAAGCCAAATATTCAGAGACTAAAGTAAATGTTTTTCCAGAACCAGCAGAAGCTCTATATATTATAAGATTCTTTTTATTGTTATCTTTCATACTAATAATCGCAGATTTGTTTGATTCTTGTTTTTCTATTGCAATATTCGCTATTTTTATTGATATATTTGTTTTAAGAACAATAGGTTTTTATTGATAGACAGAAATCTCATCATAAAATATCTACGCATGTAGTGTATATTATTGTTAACACTTTGTTGTTACGTCCATGATATTAAAATTGAAATCTCTGCATAACATTCTTGGTGAAAAAATTATCAATTCACGATTTTTATACTACTTTTGCATTAGGTTATAATACAAGATATATAAAATCAACATTTATGGAAACAAAAAGAGTCTACCTGTTTGGCAACGGAAAAGCCGAAGGAAATGCCACTATGCGTAATTTGCTTGGCGGCAAGGGTGCGAATATCGCCGAAATGAACCTTTTAGGAATCCCGGTGCCCCCAGGTTTTACAATTACCACCGATACATGTAACGAATATTATCGTATAGGTAAAGAACAGGTCGTGGCTCTGCTCAAGGAAGAAGTCGAGCGTTCAGTAGAGCATATCGAGAAATTGATGAAAAGTAAATTTGCAGATCCAGAAAACCCTCTTCTTCTTTCAGTTCGTTCTGGAGCAAGAGCGTCTATGCCAGGTATGATGGATACAATTCTCAACCTTGGACTTAATGATAATGTAGTTGAGGGTTTGGCTAAGAAAACCGGCAACCCGCGTTTTGCTTATGACGCATACCGCCGCTTTGTACAAATGTACGGAGATGTAGTTTTGGGTATGAAACCAACAAAAAAAGACGACATCGATCCTTTTGAATCAATTATACAGCAAGTAAAAGCAGAGAGGGGTATTAAACTTGACAACGAGTTAACTACTGAAGAATTAAAGAAACTCGTCACTCTGTTTAAGAAAACTATAAAAGAACAAACCGGTAAAGATTTTCCGAATGACCCAATGGAGCAACTGTGGGGTGCTATATGCGCTGTATTTGACAGTTGGATGAACGAGCGCGCAATTCTGTATCGCAAAATGGAAGGAATACCTGCAGAATGGGGTACCGCTGTTTCTGTAATGGCTATGGTGTTTGGCAACATGGGTAATACATCTGCAACCGGAGTTTGCTTTAGCCGTGACGCCGCTACGGGTGAAGACGTTTTTAATGGAGAATGGCTCGTTAATGCACAAGGCGAAGACGTTGTAGCCGGTATACGCACACCGCAACAAATAACCAAGGCAGGTTCGCAAAAGTGGGCAGAAATGCAAGGCATAAGCGAAGAAGAGCGAATAGCGAAATATCCGTCTATGGAAGAAGCTATGCCTGAAATATATAAGCAGCTTGATGAAATTCAAACAAAGCTTGAAAATCACTACCGAGATATGCAGGATATGGAGTTTACTGTACAAGAAGGCAAACTTTGGTTCCTGCAAACTCGAAACGGCAAACGTACAGGAACTGCCATGGTTCGCATTGCAATGGAATTGTTGCACCAAGGCATGATAGATGAAAAAACGGCTATAGAGCGCTGCGAGCCGAACAAATTGGATGAATTATTACATCCTGTTTTCAACAAAGAAGCTCTCCAAAATGCAAAAGCGCTTACGCGCGGTCTTCCGGCTTCTCCAGGTGCAGCAACTGGTCAAATTGTTTTCTTTGCAGAAGACGCTGCTAAATGGCGTGCAGACGGACATAAAGTCATAATGGTCCGTATAGAAACATCTCCTGAAGATTTGGCCGGAATGGCTGTTGCCGAAGGTATTCTCACAGCGCGTGGTGGTATGACATCCCACGCCGCAGTCGTAGCACGCGGTATGGGTAAATGCTGTGTGTCTGGCGCAGGTGCCATAAACGTAAATTACAAGACACGAACCGTTGAAATAGAAGGTGTAGTTTTGAACGAAGGTGATTATATCTCGTTAAACGGTTCAACAGGCGATGTCTATAAAGGTGAAGTACAGACACAAGCCGCAGAACTTTCCGGTTCTTTTGCTGAACTAATGCAATTATGCGATAAACACACGCGTCTTGTTGTACGCACAAATGCAGATACTCCACATGACGCAGAAGTTGCACGTAAATTCGGAGCTGTAGGAATAGGATTATGTCGTACGGAACACATGTTTTTTGACAACGAAAAAATCGTTGCAATGCGTGAGATGATACTTTCTGATACAGCCGAAGGACGTAAGAAAGCACTATTTAAGTTGCTTCCATATCAAAAAGCAGACTTCAAAGGTATTTTCAAAGCTATGGACGGCTATCCTGTTAATGTTCGTCTTCTTGACCCGCCCTTACACGAATTCGTTCCTCACGACGCAAAAGGCCAGGAAGAAATGGCTAAAGAGATGGGCGTTACGGTTGAATATATACGTCATCGTGTAGAAAGCCTTTCAGAACACAATCCTATGTTAGGACATCGCGGTTGCCGTTTAGGAAATACATATCCCGAAATAACGCAAATGCAAACTCGCGCAATACTGGGCGCCGCAATAGAGTTGAAACGTGAAGGATATGACCCACATCCCGAAATAATGGTTCCGCTTATCGGTAACCTTTACGAGTTCGAAGCACAAGAAGAAATTATTCGTGGTGAAGCTGCACGCTTGTTCAATGAAGAAGGTATGGAAATACCGTTTAAAGTTGGAACAATGATTGAAATACCCCGTGCAGCTCTTACTGCTGATAAGATTGCGTCACGCGCTGAATATTTCTCATTCGGAACAAATGACCTAACGCAAATGACGTTTGGTTATTCGCGCGATGACATCGCATCGTTCCTTCCTGTTTACCTGGAAAAGAAGATATTGAAAGTTGATCCTTTCCAAGTTTTGGACCAAAGAGGCGTAGGCCAGCTCATAGAAATCGCAGTGAAACGTGGTCGTGCCGTACGTCCCGACTTAAAATGCGGTATATGTGGAGAACATGGCGGAGAACCGTCTTCCGTTAAGTTCTGCCATCATGTAGGCTTAAATTATGTTAGCTGTTCGCCGTTCCGTGTACCTATTGCACGTTTGGCAGCGGCGCAGGCTGCAGTGGAAGGGAAATAATTAATCTTTTAAACTTAATCACCCGACTATTTACATACAATAGTCGGGTGATTTTTTATAAAAACTGCTATTTTACATAACCGTTTATATACATATCTTTTAAACTAAAAATAACTCGCTTGTAACGTTCTAACAAGTTGAGGCCTGCAAAACCGTCTTTTTTCCCGCTATCACCGTAATTCACTTTTATTGAATCATTGCTATGCAGATCAATTCCGGTATCGACGCGGACTGAATCCAAAACGGCTGTACCTTTGCCCAATGTGTATGTAAATTTTGGCAGGATATAACTTTTCCTTCTATTTATTCCCCCTATACCTGCTACTGTTATGGAATCAAGTGTGCCGTGTTTTTCAACATATTCGCGGTGTAGAAAATACCAATGGGGGCTAAGGTCAGAAAAATACGATCCTGTATCAAACGCCAGGTACATAGCAGTACCTTCATAGTCTTTACCTTCTATGACAAGGTTTCCTTCGTCTCCTAACATTACATTACTATAACCTATTGGATTTGGTGTCGGTTTTGCAGGCACAATCAATTCATGCTTAACAAAGTCAAACTGTATCTCACCCATACTTTGCATTATTGGAAGTCCTATTACCGGTGGCAACATTGTACCTGCGGAATCAGTCTTAGAGTCGCCCGTTTTCATATCAACAATAAAAAAAGGTACGTTTTGCCACGACATATTGCCGATTCGTATGTTGTCAGCCCATGCCAAATGTCCTGTTTGCTTCCCCACTCCAGTCATATCCATTGTTATATCAGTTGCCTGTATTCCGAATTTCTTTGCATCGCGGCTACTTATTATATTTATGCCTGCGCCTGTATCAAATACCATATTCGCTTTTTTACCGCAAATATTCCCGTTTATCATTATAGCGTGTCCATCCCGTCCTACTGCCTCATGCATATCATTGAAATACGTAAAAGGAATGCGATATCTTCCGGGCTTATGTAATGCATTGCATACATTACCTTTTTTAGCAAAGGCTTTAAAACGCTTTTCCATTTTGCGGTAATTGGCAATCGTTACGCTGTCCTTACCGTACTGTTCCAATTGGTCTATCAAAATTCTCATCTGCGTTGCAGCTGTCTCATATTGTTTTTCTCTCGCAAAATTCATGGCTAAAATCACTGTCATATTAATTGAATTATCATATCCGATTTCAGACTGATATTGTGTAAGCAGTTCATATATTGAACTGCAAGCTATGTCCGAACGATTAAAATAATGCGACACTACTGATTTCGCCATTAAATAAAGTCCGGGAGTTACCGAAACTGGCGAGATGTTTGATAGTTCTCGATTCAAATCAAACCATTTCCTGTTGTTTATCAAATAAGATATGCGTGCGTCACCACTACGTCCTATTTCATTTGGAATACTATCATGAACAAGTGGCATCATTTGTATATATGACGGACGATAAAGTGAACAAATACCAGATAAAGGCATGAGGGATATTATTCCAACAACCATTAAGCGGGATAAGGTATTCTTTTTCATAACCGTTTATTTTAATCTGTTGTAAATATACTAAAATTTGGAAGCGCCTTAATAGGCAAGAAAAAATTATGTCTGAGATATTTTAAATTATGTCAGACATATTTTAAAATATCTCAGACGTATTTTTCACAGCATAGGACCCCTGACTTTTATGTAAATTAATTCGTGCAATAAATGTAAATCGAATTGTACATGTTTGCTTTATTAACCAATACCGTCGGAACAGAGCGACGCAATTTTAAAATACGAATTAATATCTGAAATCATATAATGTTGTTTTTTTGCAACATCCGGTTTTGACTGTTATATACATATTACAAAAACTTTTATCGTCTTAATCATTTTGTTGTTGTATCTTTGCAAGTGAAAATAAAAGACAACCATTATACTATAATAATTATGAGCATATTATCAAACATATTCAAAAAGAAGGATGAAACATCCGACGGACACCGTATAGGAGGCCTTGAAGATTTCATGACTTTGATACGGGTTTATTTCCAATCCACCATGGCGGCAAATCTCGGCATTACGAATCTGGCAATGTTGCCCGATTTGAGGGTGTTTAAGCAAACACTGCATGTGCCTACATTAAACAACCGCTTAGGACACGGTGAAAAAATACGTTGTCGTAAAATGCTTACAGAGCTCTACGATATGGATGAGTCCTTTTTCCGCGAAATAGATACAAGCATAAAACAACATTGCCGCAGTATCAACGATGTACGCAATTACCTTTTCTTGTTTCAAGGCTTTTCACAGGACTTGCTAATGCTTATGGGAAATGTCATGAAATGGAAATTCCGCATGCCATCCTTTTTCAAAGGAACGATAAAGGCCATGACTCAGCGCGCTATTTCCGATATAATGACAAGGAACACGTGGAAAGACGACGGAGTAAGAAATGCATGTGTTTCAATACGTAAGTATCAACACGCATTAGGATATTCACAAGCGTGGATGACTGAATATGTATTCCGCCTGGTAATGCTCGCAAAAAAAGAGCCAAAGCCAAAAGACGTTGACACCGGGGAAAAGAAATAAAGACAGGTACTTGCGTGTTAATTAAACATTTTATAAATTTGCAAGTATAACCACATGCTTCACTAATGGCGTTAGAGAATAAAGATAACATACTTCAGGTTTTTCAGACAAGAGCACGACAGCTCATGTATGAGTACGAGTCGGTTCGCAAACAGCGGAACGAATTGGTTAAAACCGTGGAGCAGAAAGAACTTGAGATTAAAAAACTTCACGAGAAGTTGGAAAACCTCGAGCAATCATATCAGAATCTCAAAACGGCCAAGATGATAGAGATAAACAATGGCGACGTGGCCAAATCAAAACAGCGTTTTGAGGCACTCGTGCGCCAAGTGGATAAATGCATCGCATTGTTGAATGTTTAAAACATTGACAACGAAACGATGAATGAAGTAAGCGAAAAATTCGTTATACAATTAAGGATAGACAATCAAACATATCCTATAAAAATACGTCGCGACGAGGAAGAGATTTACCGCGCCGCCGAACGTAAAATTAACGATAAATTGAACTTATACAAAGAGCATTTTCCAAATTTGGAAGAAGAGCGGTATATGTTCATGGCTATGCTTGATTTAAGCGTACAACTAATACGTAGCGAGAAAAGGAACGACACCGAACCTTATGAAGCCGTATTGCAAAACATTACTGCGGAAATCGAGTCGACATTAGCATCCGAATAACTTACTTGTTCGCTATCCACATCTGTTTGTTTTTCTTCTTTAGCCGGTACACAATGCCTTAGTTTGCAGCAACAAACAAAAGAAGAAACTATAATTTATTCATAAAAAACAAAACAGATATGAGCACTATAGTCTTGACTATATTTATATTTATTGCGCTGATAGCCGGCTGCGGCATTGGATACCTAATATTCAGATATGTCATTACCGGTCGTTACAAACAGATGATTGATGACGCAAATAAAGAAGCTAATGTTATAAAAGAAAAAAAACTTTTAGAAGTAAAAGAGAAGTTCTTAAGCAAAAAAAATGAACTGGAAAAGGAAATCCAGTCGCGTAACCAGCGTATATTCCAAATAGAAAATAAACTCAAACAACGCGAAATAAGTTTGAACCAAAAGCAAGAAGAACTGTCGCGTAAAAAAGCAGAACAAGAAGAAATAAAAAACAGACTCGAACAAGCTCAAACAGCAATAAACCAAAAAGGAGAAGAGCTCCAGAAAATGTTGCTGAAAGAGCGTGAGAAACTTGAAGAACTTAGCGGACTGTCGGCAGAAGAGGCAAAGACATACCTGATAGAATCTTTAAAGGATGAAGCAAAAAGTGATGCCCAAAGCTACATCAATGAAATAATTGATGACGCTAAAATGACTGCCAACAAAGAAGCAAAGAAAATTGTAATACAAACAATTCAGCGTGTAGCAACAGAAACAGCCATTGAAAACAGCGTAACAGTTTTCCATATAGATAACGATGAGGTTAAAGGCCGCATTATTGGCCGTGAGGGAAGAAATATCAGAGCACTTGAAGCCGCTACAGGTGTTGAACTTGTAGTGGACGACACACCAGAATCCATTGTTATTTCTGCATTCGACCCGGTGCGCCGTGAAATATGCCGTCTCGCTCTTCACCAATTAATTACTGACGGAAGAATACACCCTGCACGAATTGAGGAGGTTGTTGCCAAAGTAAAGAAACAAGTTGAAGAAGAAATAATAGAAACAGGAAAACGAACGACAATAGACCTCGGCGTTCATGGTTTGCACCCCGAATTGGTCCGTTTAATAGGCAAAATGAAATATCGTTCTTCATACGGCCAGAATCTTCTGCAACATGCGCGCGAAACGGCTAATTTATGTGCTATAATGGCTTCGGAATTAGGATTAAATCCCAAGAAAGCCAAGCGGGCCGGATTATTGCACGATATTGGCAAAGTGCCCGACGAGGAGCCTGAAATGCCACACGCACTCTACGGCGCGAAATTGGCTGAACAATACAAGGAAAAAGCCGATATATGCAATGCTATAGGTGCCCACCACGATGAAGTAGAGATGAACACATTATTAGCTCCAATAGTACAAGTCTGCGACGCCATCAGTGGTGCCCGCCCGGGAGCCCGTCGTGAAGTTGTTGAAGCATATATCAAGCGATTGAACGATTTGGAAAACATAGCAATGAGTTACCCCGGAGTAACCAAGACTTATGCTATTCAAGCAGGACGAGAGTTGCGCGTAATTGTTGGTGCGGATAAGATAGATGACAAACAAACAGAAAATCTCAGTAACGAGATAGCAAAACGCATTCAAGATGAAATGACATATCCGGGACAGGTAAAAATTACAGTTATACGCGAGACTCGTTCCGTAAGTTACGCAAAATAAGGCCATGCTTATATTTCATCACCTCGTACAAAAAAACGTAGGACTTGTTTTTATAGTATTAATCCTATGTGGAAGATGGACACCCATTCAAGCCCAATCGCAATCCAGTGCTTCTTTGGGCTTGAATGAGGTTTATGTCCCTACAGATACGGCTGAATACATAAAAACGCCACTTGAAGATATTGAGTACAAATTAGAAGCCTCGGGCAATTATTCGTTTGACTCCAAGCACACACCATTTTGGCTGCATTCCAACCGATATGGATTGGGAGGTATAACGCCGAGGAACGGGCATGTACGTGCCGGTATATCCCGCTCATATAAAAACGATTCGAATCGAAATTGGAAAGTCGGTTACGGTTTGGACCTTGTAGCGGCTCACAATTACACAAGCGATGTTTTCATCCAGCAATTATATGCCGACATCGCATACAAAAACGTTCTGCTATCAATAGGGGCAAAGGAACGCTGTGCAAATTTGAAGAACGATGAACTCAGCACCGGTAGTCAGACGCTTGGTATAAATGCGCGCCCCATTCCTGAAATAAGATTTGAAATACCCGAATATATTTCTATATCAGGGAAAGACAAATGGCTTTCCATTAGAGGACATGTAGGCTACGGTTTTACAACAGACGGTGGATGGCAAAGGAATTTCACAAAGCATGACAATCGTTATCTTAGGCAAGTTCTATACCACAGCAAGTCCGGGTTCCTACGGATAGGCAATGAGGATAAGTTTCCACTGACTTTGGAAGGAGGCGTAGAAATGGCAGCCACGTTCGGTGGTAAGTTATATGACCAATATGGAATTTGCACAAACCTATACGGTGGATTAAAAGACTTCGTAAAAATCTTTTTTGTAAAAGGCGCGGATGTCGGCGAAACCGTATACAAAAACGCATTAGGCAACACTGTCGGCTCTTGGTTATTCAGCCTTAAATACAAAGGTCCGAATTGGAGTGCAAGATTTTATTATGACCATTTCTTCGAAGACCACTCCGCATTATTTTGGGAATACGGCTGGAAGGATGCAATATACGGACTTGAACTCTCCCTTCCAAAGAACCATTTTGTCAGCACCGTTGTATACGAATATATGTATACAAAATACCAAAGCGGCCCAATCTATCACGACCACACAGCCGCCATACCCGACCAGATAAGCGCTGCTGACAATTATTACAACCACGGCATATATAACGGGTGGCAACATTGGGGACAAGCGATAGGCAACCCACTCTACATCTCTCCTATATACAACAACGACGGCAATGTTAAATTTAAGAGCAACCGTTTTTCAGCTCACCACATAGGAATTTGCGGTGACCCGACCGAGGACCTGCATTACAGGCTCTTATTCACATATTCACAACATTTAGGAACATACGCAGAACCATTGGATGATAAAAAATACCAACGCTCATTTCTGTGCGAATTGACTTATTCCCCTTCCCGCATAGGCCGCTGGAATGCAAAGGGCTGGAGCGCCACGGCTGCATTCGGAATCGACCGCAGCTCTCTTACCGGCAATAACCAGGGCATTCAATTCACTATAAGGAAAACCGGTTTATTCTCATTGTAACGGATAGTAGAAAATATGAAAAAACATATTGCATATATAATAAGCGCGGCCGCTATTTTGTTTTCCGCCGTTTCATGCGACAAGCTTCCAGAAAACGGGAAATTGGATGGCATGTGGCAAATCATGTCTGTTAACTACGCCCACGGTTCCGAATACGATTCGCTAGTTGACATTAAATCTCAAAAGGTATACCTGAGTTTTCAATTAAAACTCGCACAAATCCGTACAGGCACATTCAGCAATGAAGTACAAACCGGCGTTATATTATCCCGTTTCAAGTACAAAGGTTCATCGCTGAGCTTATATAATTTTTACCGCAAAGGATTCGCAGAAGATCAACTGCTTACCGATTCAGCCACCACGTCGCTCAGATGTTTCGGTATAGACGGAATATCAGCCGACTTTCATATCGACAAGTTGAACGGTAGTGAAATGCAACTAAGTTCGGACTATGCACGGATAATTTGCCATAAATTCTGACACTGCGCGCTTTTGGTACTTTCATACACAGAACAAATTTCCATCTCCTCCGATATTCTACGGCAAATGCGGCTTTTTTGTCTACGTTTTCGGGGCGTTTTTCGAACGGGTTTTCAGAGAGCGAAAAATATGTGCCTTGTATTTTAAAATATGTCTGACCTATTTCAAAATATGTCGGACATATTTTTTCTTTGCTCCCATGTGAGTAAAACACGCTGAAAATCAGTTTTCACTTTTCGGCACGAAAAATGTCTGTTTCGAGGTGTTTATTGCGCCGTCACGCAATGTCTGTTTTCTGACCTTTTGCACAACCATGAATACTGGCAAAATAATGCGCACATATATTATTCATGCAGGCAATACCGGATATGTACCTACCTGCCGCCTTGAACCAATTCTGAATCGAAGTCCAAATAGGGATTGTCGCCATTGTCATAATCTGGTTTTGTCTCCTCTTGTTCTTCGTCGCACCAAGTGTAGTCCTGCAAATCATATACGCCGTAAGTGCGGAAATAGCTCTTTATCGTTCCCGAAACCAATATCAGCCGTCCTTTGTTTGCGGGATTGTCCTCCAGGTTAAGTTCTGCGCGAAAGGGTGTATCTTTCACCAGTCTCACAGGCATACATCTTTCGGGTTGCGTTTCGGAAATATCGTCTGCTATAAGGATGTTGGAGTTTGAATTATACGGAGGCCCGAACACGGCGTTAGATAGTGATGTGCCGGGAATGGCGCCGACTATGTATCCTGTTATCCCCACTGCATTTATGGCTGAAAGGTCTTCGTCGGAACCATACTCGGCCAAATACAAGGCTTGCGCCACACTAAGCGTATCGCTGAGTTCTTCTTCGGGCAAATCGGTTTCGGGTTCGCCTTCGGTCTCGTTGAAATCCACTTTTTCGCAGCCAACAAAAAACAGTAGCGAAAAAATAAAAGATATAAGTAAAAATTTTCGGCACATCGTTACAATACACCTTTTGACGAAGGCAGGTAATAATGCTGCAAGTCGCGATGCACGGCCATTTTTACCGCGCGGGCAAAGGCCTTGAAGATACCTTCTATCTTATGGTGCTCGTTTTCTCCTGTGGCTGAGATGTTAAGGTTAATCAGTGCGTTATCCGACAAACTCTTGAAGAAATGATAAAAGAGTTCTGTGGGAACGTCCCCTATCCTCTCCCTTTTGAATTCGGTGTTCCATACGAACCAGGGACGACCGGAAAAATCTATTGCCACATCACACAGGCAATCATCCATAGGCAACTGGAAGCCATAGCGCTGAATACCTTTCTTGTCGTCCAAAGCCTGTTTAAGGCATTGGCCAAGTACGATTGCGGTGTCTTCCACTGTGTGATGTTCATCTACATGCAAATCACCTTTGGCTGAGATTTTCAAATCGATGTTGCCATGGCGGGAAATTTGCTCGAGCATGTGGTCGAAAAAGCCGAGGCCCGTAGATATGTCGCTTTTGCCTTCGCCGTCGAGGTTTATTTCCATATAAATATCGGTCTCGCCGGTAATGCGGTGTACGGCAGCTTTTCGACAACCTGCAACAACGATGTCGGCGATTTTATCCCAATTCATGGTTTCCGTCAGCTTCAGCGCTTGACAAGAAAGATTTTCCGCAAGTTTTACATCCGTATCGCGGTCGCCTATAACATAGCTGGCAGCCAAGTCATAATCGCCGTTCATATATTCTTTAAGCATTGCCGTACCCGGCTTGCGCGTCGGCGCATTGTCTTCGGGGAACGTGCGATCGATAAATATCTTGCTGAACTTTACACCTTCATCTTCCAAGGCGCGTATAACGAAGTTCTGTACCGGCCAAAAGGTTTCCTCCGGAAAGGAAGCTGTTCCCAGCCCGTCCTGGTTCGTTACCATTACGAGTTCATAATCGGTAAGATTCGTTATCTTGCGTAAGGCGTTGAATACACCGGGAATGAACCTCAGTTTTTCAAAAGAATCTATCTGTTCGTCTTCCGTCTCGAATATGAGCGTTCCGTCACGGTCAATGAACAATGCTTTCTTCATCGTTGCTAATAATTAAAAACGGTTATGAGCGGTATTTTCGCATTGCCGCCAAGAGTTTCGTATTGTCTGCAGGTGAGCCTACTGTAATGCGAAGGCAATCTTTACATAGCACAACTTTGGATCGGTTGCGCACGATAACTCCGCAGCTTACCAGATAATCGTACACAGACTGGGCGTTTTCAAAGCGTGCAAGGAAGAAATTGGCGTCTGTGGGGAAAACCTTTGTACAGTAAGGCAGGATAGATACGGAATCCATAAGCCGTACACGCTCACCCAGAATTATGTTCACCCATTTGTCGACATCGAAGCTCTTCGCTATAATTGCCATGGCCTCACGCTGCGACAGTTCGTTGATATTATACGGATATTTTACGTTGGTGAAAATGTCGATAATATGCTTTGAAGCGTAGGCCATTCCTATACGTATACCGGCACACCCCCATGCCTTGGAAAAAGTATTCAACACAATCATGTTGGGATACTTTGCGAGTTCGCTTCGGAATGTTTTCTTTTTTGAGAAATCAGAATAAGCTTCGTCGATTACAACTATACCTTCGAAAGATTCAAGCACTTTTACAACCTCGTCGTAAGGGAGTAAGTTCCCTGTGGGATTATTAGGAGTGCACAAGAATATCAGTTTCGTATTTTCGTCTGTTGCATTCAGGAGCTTTTCGGCCTTGAAACTGAAGTCGCTTTCAAGTTCAACAGGCCTGTATTCTACATTGTTAATATCTGCCGAAACCTGGTACATTCCATACGTAGGTTCTATTGCGACAACATTGTCCTTTCCCGGCTCACAAAATACCCGGAAAGCCAAATCTATGGCCTCATCGCTGCCATTACCTAAAAAGATGCATTCCTCGGGTACATGCTTTACCGCAGAAACGGCCTTTTTCAGGTCACGCTGCAAAGGATCCGGATAACGGTTGTATGGTTCGTTGTAAGGATTTTCGTTTGCGTCGAGCAATACTTCAGCGTGACCGGTAAACTCGTTCCTGGCACACCTGTAAGGTTTTAATTTCAAAATATTGGGACGTACAAGTTTATCTAACGGTTTCATCTTTGGTCTACATTTTTATACTATTCAATCGTAAGGTCATGGCGTTTTTATGTGCGTCCAGACCTTCTGCTCCGGCCATAAGTTCAACGGCGTGCCCAATAGATTTGATTCCTTGAGGAGTTAACTCCTGCAAAGTCATTTTTCGCATAAAACTGTCCAAACATAATCCGCTGTATGCTTTTGCATAAGCTTTTGTAGGAAGAGTATGGTTCGTACCCGAAGCATAGTCGCCGGCGCTTTCACAAGCATACTGCCCAAGAAAAACAGAACCGGCATTCGTGATTTTTGAAGCTATGTCATTGTAATTTTTTACTGACAATATCAAATGCTCTGGCGCGTATTCGTTAGTTATGGATATGGCGGTTTCCATATTGTCAACATAAATAGCCTGACTGTGCGAGATTGATTTTGCTGCTATTTCTTTTCTTGGGAGTTCTTCTAATTGTTTTTCCAATTCAACCACGACCTTATCAATCATGTTTCTTTCTGTCGAAACCAATAATACCTGGCTATCCGCCCCATGCTCTGCCTGGCTTAAAAGGTCGGCCGCAACAAAAGAAGGATTTGAACTTTCATCAGCCAGCACTTCTACTTCACTCGGACCGGCAGGCATGTCAATTGCGACGTCGGAAAGCGAAACAAGTTGCTTGGCGGCAACCACATATTGGTTCCCCGGCCCAAAAATCTTATCTACCTTAGGAACGCTCTCGGTTCCATAAGCCATAGCCGCTACTGCTTGCGCGCCTCCGACCTTATAAGCATTTGTTACGCCAGCAATGCGTGCTGCATATAGGATATATGGATTTATCTTTCCATTTCTGTCAGGAGGAGAACATAGCACAATTTCACTGCAACCGGCAATCTTAGCCGGAATAGCAAGCATTAAAACTGTAGAGAATAAAGGTGCTGTTCCTCCTGGAATATACAAACCCACTTTTGAAATGGGGACAGAGCGCTGAATGCAAGTGACTCCGGGCGAAGTTTCTACCTTTATTTCTTCAAAACGCTGAGCTGAATGGAATTTATGAATATTTGAATATGCTACATCTATAGCTTTCTTTAAATCCTCGGGAATGTAATTAACAGCTTCGTAGAACTCACCGTCTTCAACGTTTAATTTCTCAAGGCTTACGTGGTCGAATTCCAATTCATATCGGCGCAAGGCTTCATCACCGTTGAGGCGAACATCATCCAACACTTTGCTTACCGTGCCGAACAAAGCACCGGTTTCTATAGCCGGTCTTTGTAAAATTTCTTTCCAAATATCGATTCGAGGGTTTTCTATTATTTTCATAATTCTCCCTTTCTACAATATCATTTTTTCGATAGGTAACACTAATATTCCTTGTGCTCCGGCAGATTTCAGTTGTCCTATTATTTCCCAGAAACGTTTTTCATCCAAAACTGTGTGAATGCTGCACCACTCGCTGTCTGCAAGCGGCATGATAGTAGGACTTTTTATACCGGGAAGCACTGCTACTATATCATTAACCTTGTCACGGGGAGCATTCATTAGAACATACTTCTTATCCTCAGCTATACGCACTGATTTTATGCGGAATAACAATTCTTCAAGTATTTTACGCTTATCTTCGCTGAGTGCCCGGTTTGCTATCAGTATGGCTTCGCTTTTCATGACGGTTTCAACCTCGCGCAAGTTGTTGCTTACTAAAGTAGAGCCGGAACTTACTATATCGAAAATTGCGTCTGCAAGACCTATTGCCGGAGAAATCTCAACACTTCCGGTTATAACTTGTATTTTTGCCGAAATGCCTTTCTCGCAAAGGAACTTTTTCAGTATGTTAGGATAAGAAGTTGCTATTTTACGCCCTTCAAACCAAGTCAAGTCCTCATAATCGGCATCTTTGGGTACGGCAAGTGAAAGACGGCAACGACTAAAGCCCAAACGTTCTATAATCTCTGCATCTTCTCCCCTCTCTAAGAATTCATTTTCTCCAACTATTCCTATATCAGCTACACCGTTTGCAACGGTCTCGGGTATATCATCATCACGCATGTATAGCGCCTGCAAAGGAAAAGTTGTCGAGTCAGAAAGCAGCGAGCGCTTAGAAACACTTAACTTTACATCAGCTTCTGCAAGTAAAGCCATCGATTCTTCATTCAATCGTCCTTTTGATTGTATAGCTATTCTAATCATATTTTTTACGGGTGATATATAATTCTTGATTTTCTTAAGTGCTTTTATGTTTATTCCTGTCTTTTGTTAGTGTCATTTGATGCGGAACGTTTCATGCCCAAAGATTTTATTTTCATATTGCTGCCGACAATAACATTAACGGCATACTTTTCTACCATTTGGTTATCGCTATTAATACCATTCACACTAAACGTTACGTTATATGACAAATCTCCGCTACTTTCATACGATTTGTGAATATTGAAATCATTGTTCACAATGAATGTTTTCGGATTAGAACTACTACTTTCGGCCAATTTTTCAGAAAGAGCTTTGATGTCGCTGTGAGTAGCGTTTTTCTTATTCAAGAAATTATCCATTACATTATCTACGGTAGACAAAAGTATTTCTTCGTTTTTCGTAGCAAGCGAGGAGAAGAACGTTTCGCATAGCTTTTCTATTTGTATTTCTTCTTCCGGTTTTACGGTCAGTTCGTCTATTTTTTCCTGTGCTTGCAATGCCTGGTCCGTATATAACCCTTTTGGATGATTGTCGAGATACAATTTATATGCCTCTACGGTATTGGCAGATAATGCCGCGACAAAATCCAAAGAATCGATTTTGTCGTTACAAGCCTGCTCGTATCCGCTATCGGGATGATTGTTAAGAAAGCGTATAAATCCGTTGCGAGTGCCGTTAATACATGCATCATTCCAATCCTTTGCTTCCGACACCAATTTCAGATACAGTTCTTTAACTTCATTATAATGTATCCCTTCGGGGTATCTTTCCATATAATTATTACATAATGCCGTATCGCGCACTGTTATTACACTCTCGTATGCTTCTTGTTCATCCCGCTGTTTATTATTAATGTCTACATAGTAATATAATGCAGCCGCAATGGCTATTGCCAAAATTGCAAGCAACAATATTATATATATGGACGAACGCTTTTTCCTCTTGTTTTCAACGCGAAGATTATCTGTACCGATTACAGGAGTGTTGAGCAGAGAAGCTCCGCACGATTTGCACGACGGCTCCTCCTTCAGCGACACGGCACCGCAGTCCGGACACATTTTAATATTTCCGGAAATCCTAACGCCGCAATGCGGGCACACTTCAGCCGAAGTCGATACCTCATTGTTGCATTCCGGACATCTGATTATTGCCATAACTAAATTATTTTGTGCCTGCGGCCGCACTAACGACGGCAGCAACTCGCAAATTCGCTAAAAACACATTTCTATTTGCAAAAGTAACATATCCTAATGAAAAGCATGTGTTTTATCAATCGGTTTTTGGCAAAAGACATAAAAAGTTCTATCTTTGTTGCAAAAAGCATGAAAGTATGGCTACATACAGTATAAAGTCTGTGTTATATAAAGTACAACATCGCTTTTTTAACAACAAAACAAATCACGTTAAATTAACAAAGTAAAGCTTATGAAGAAGAATTACATTCCAATCTTGCTTGCCTTTGCGGCTTATTGCGGAAATTCTGCCGCCGCACAGGATGTGTACGTGTACAAGGGGGAAGGATTAGATCCTGTAAGCACTCTTAAAAACGTACAGAGAATTACTTTTGCCGACGCACAAATCGAGTTCCTGCTCGACAACGGCGAGAGTACGAACTTTTCATTGGACCAATTGGACTATTTTACATTCTTTGACCGCAAAGATGCGTCTGTAGGAATCGCGGATGTTACTACTGACAAAAACGTAAATGTTTCTTGCGACGGCGATATTGTAACGGTTGAAAGCGCCGGTAAGATTTCAGGTGTTGAGATTTTCTCGGTTGAAGGTATTAAGATGGCCGATGTCAAACCGGATGGAAACTACGCTAAATACTCGTTGGCACCCTACGCAAACGGTATTTATCTGGTAAGAGTAATAGTTGACGGTAAAGCAGTTACCCAAAAAATTATTAAAAAGTAAAGCCGTATGAAACAAATTATAAGTAAATTCTGGATTCTTGTGGGCCTGCTGATACTCGGTATAGGCGCGAACGCACAAACCAATAAGAAGAACATATATGTTTATATGGGCGACAGCGTTGTTTTCAAAGCAAAAGCAAGCGAAGTTGACAGCGTTGCCCTTGAAGAAGAAAAGACCGTAGTAAGTCTTTACAACCGCGCAGGAACAAAACTTTACAGCGCAGCATATGCGGATGTCGACAGCATTTCGTATTTCATGAAAACTCCTGTAGCCGACCTGCTCGACATTAAGTTTACTGCCGACGGACTGGCTTCAGACGTATCTGACGCACAACAAAATGTTATTATCGAAGATCTCGACGGAGTGCTTGACGTACAATGGAGCGACCTTTACCAGACTTATGAGGCACGTTTCGCCAACACTTGGGCCGGTAACGCCGAGTCATACATTAAAATCGATTATTCTATCAACGACTGGTATAAGGAAAGACTTGCCGACGGACACACAATGGAGACCCTGTTCAAGGCTCACTACACTCCTCCTATCCAAAACGCAGAAGCAAAATGGTTCTCGGCAATGGAAGCCGGAGGTACAGGATTCCTTATTACTACTATAAGCGGTGAGCGCCAAAACGAAATCACGTTCCTTCCCAACGTTTCGCCGCAACCGGCAAACAACTGGATTTGGACAACATCCGGCGTTGTGCCCGAACCTGAGGTTTACTACCACGTTGTAGGTGTTTGGAACAAGGAAGAAGGCAAATCTTACATCTATGTTAACGGCGAACTCAAGAACGTTGTTGACGCTGTAGGTAACTTCAATTTCCCGTCTGATTTGGCAGCACAGTGGATTGGTATAGGTTGCGACGCAAGTGCCGGTGGCGGCGCGTCGAGTGGCGACTGGACTATCGTTACTTCCCGTATCTATTCCAAGGCTCTCAACCAATACGAAGCAGAAGCTCTTTGGGACGCTGTTGCACCGAGCGTTGAAACCCCGCAAGCTGATGTTCTTGACATAGTATTCCACAAAGACGGAACAGCAGAGGACGTTTCCAAGATGAAAAATAAGGTAGAATTGGTATCTGCCGACAATCCTGTTACGACATATTATAATGGTAACTATGGAAACTATGCAGCCAAAATGGATAACGCATGGGGACAGGGAAGCACTTTGGGCGATAAACCTAACGCATACAAGGTAAACTATGCCGACAACCAGGCATTCAAAGACGCACTTGCCGACGGACACTCCCTTGAAACAATTTTCAAAGCCACATATACCGGAACTATTCCAAACGCTGAAGCAAAATGGTTCGCTTCGCACCAAGGCGGTGGTACCGGTTTCCTGATTTCAACTATCGACAACAATTCGGGACGCCAGAACGAAATAACGTTCCTTCCCAACGTTTCCACAACAGGTGGCAGCAATTGGATTTGGGCTACCAGTGGTGTCGTGCCCGAACCTGAGACATACTACCATGTAGTCGGTGTTTGGAACAAAGAAGAAGGCAAAGCTTACGTTTACGTAAACGGCGAACTAAAGAACACTGTTGACGCACAAGGCGAACTGGTATTCCCGAGCGATGGAGCTAACTGGTTCGGTATCGGTTGCGACGCAAATCCCAACGGTATAGGTGAACAAGGCGGTAACTGGGAAGTTGTAAGAACTCGTATTTATGACAACCCGTTAACCACTCAAAATGTAGCAGCTCTCTGGAACGATGTAAGTCCTCAGTTGAAAGCTGCGAACGACTCTGTAGCAGACGCTATTGCAGAAGAACAGATTCCTGTTGTTGACGCGCCTGTTGCAGACGTGCTCGACGTAGTGTTCAAGGCTGACGGAACAGCGGAAGATGTTTCCCCAATGCACAACGAAGTAGGCACCCATGCCGGTGACGGACTTGTTACTTATTACAACAACACTTATGGCAAATACGTTGCACGTTTCGATAACACGTGGGCAGGCGCTGCAACCGGTTGGTACAGCATAGACTTCCGCAACAACGAAGAATTCTGGAACAAACTTGCCGACGGACACACGCTCGAAACCGTGTTTATGGGCGATTACGAAGGCAACGCGCCTGCTTCGGCCGAGGCAAAATGGTTCGCTTGCCACCAAGGCGGCGGTACAGGATTCCTGGTGAGCACGGGTACGCAACTGAACTTCCTCCCCCACACCGATGGTGCTTATCGCTGGGCTAATACAAACGTAACCCCCAAATCGAAGACGTATTACCACCTTGTAGGTGTTTGGAACAAAGAAGAAGGCAAGGCTTATGTTTACCTGAATGGCGATTTGCTCGGAACAGTTGACGCCCCAGGCGAGTTATCAAAAGGTGCAGGCTGGTTCGCTATCGGTGGCGACGCACAGAATGAAGTTGCCGAACAGGCTTGGATTGGCGATGTTGTAACAGCACGTATATACGACGCTCCGCTCGACATAGCACATGTAAGAGCACTTTGGAGGCAGGTAGAAGAACAGCAGGCATCAGCTGCCGAACTTGTAACCAATGTAAGCTATCTCAACAACCTCAGTGTTCTTGTTGGTGGGAACTATTCCATAAAAGGTGAAGGTTTCCAAGCTGGCGACCAGATTGTATTTACTGCATTAAGTGCAGAACTTACTTCAGCTACATTAGACGCTCAGCTTACAGAAGATGGAGTAACCGTAACATTACCCACAGACTTCCTGAGCGGCCGTTACCTGCTTTCCATTAAGCGTGGCGAACAGGTTCAGGATGTTACTCCTATAACACTCAATGTTGTAGAAACTATGCCTGAAGGATCAAAAGTTATTGCGCACCGTGGTTATTGGAATACCGATGGAGCTGCACAGAACTCAATTGCTTCTGTTCAGAACGCTATCGACAATAAGTTCTACGGAGCAGAAATAGACGTTTACATCACTCAGGACGACCACCTCGTTGTAAACCACGACCCGACAATCAACGGTATCAATATCGAAAACTCCAACTTCGACGATATTAAGGACCAGGTCCTTTCAAACGGCGAGACAATTTCTGAACTTAAAGACATCCTCGAACTGTTCAAGGATCCGGCGGTGACAACAAAACTGATTATCGAAATCAAACAGCACAGCACCTCAGAGCGTGGAATAGCCGCAGCCGAAGCTGCTATGAATGAGGTCGCATTTATTGAGACTTCAGAAGAAGTGTACATGCCCGACAGAGTAGAATACATTTCATTCGGTCTTGACATTTGCCAGGCAATCGCTGATTTCGACGATGTAGCTAAGGTTGCATACCTTAATGGCGACAAATCACCGCAGGAATTGTACGACCTCGGCATAAAAGGCTTGGATTACACCCTTGACCGCTACACCAGCAACCCCACCTGGATTCAAGAGGCAAAGGATCTTGGCCTGACTACCAACGTTTGGACAATAAATGACACGAACGACATGATCAAATGCAACAACTTGGGTATAGACTTCATAACGACCGATAATCCTGTTGAAGCAGAAAGGATAAGGAATCTTTACGCCAACCCGGGCGAATAAAGAAAACCTATGATAAAGCAAATACCCCGGACAATAAAACGTCCGGGGTATTTTTATGTATCATACTCGATTACAAAATCCTTATGGGAACGTATATTTCTAATCTACAGGACAGACCAAAAATGAATGTCCGTATTTGTCTGCTACCTAAACCCTATAAAAATCAGCACTTAAAACCCTGCAAAAAATATGTATGACCTATTTAAAAATATGTGCCTTGTATTTTGAATTATGTCAGACCTATTTTTTTTCTTCTCCTAATACAATTCCAAAATATCAAAAAATACTTATCGCATTTTTTGTCCTTAGAACAATTTGTACCTCCCATAAGCATTGAAGTTGTTAAGATATATACGAACACAAAACCCGTTTGCACAAATCACATTTACGACGTGCAAAACATACGCGTTTTGTTAAAACATGCTAATAAATATAGTTGCAAATAGAACAAATATAATGTATATATCAACAATTTTATCTACAGAGGTTTATACTTATTTGATATACTAATGTTTGTAAATATTAAGCAAACTTACTGTTAAAAATTCTCTCGAATTTAAATAAACACCCATAAGATGTAATTTTGTTCTCGAAAAAACTCGGAATCCAACTATGATAGATTTTGACAAGATACAAAAAGACATCGAACAAAATAAAATCGATACAGCCATAGAGCAGCTGGAAGGACTCATAAAAGAGAATCCGAGTAACGACAAGCTATATTATCTATTAGGCAATGCCTACCGTAAATCCGGGAATTGGCAAATGGCTATAAATAATTACCTCGAGGCTTTGGATATTAATCCCGCCAGCCCTGCCGGTGAAGCAAAAGACATGCTTGTCGACATTCTGGAATTTTACAACAAAGATATGTATAATCAATAAATCAGTAGCAAAATGAGTAAAATGAAAGGAGCTATTGTCATAGACACCAACATGTGCAAAGGTTGCAGCCTTTGTGTAGTTGCCTGCCCGATGAAAATTCTGGAATTAGCTCCTAAAAAAGTAAACCACAGAGGCTACCCATACATACACGTCGTTGACGAAGAAAAATGTACAGGTTGCGCCTCATGTGCTATAGTATGCCCCGACAGTTGCATATCTGTTTACCGAAAAAAAGAGGAGGTTTAAACATGGATGATTCAAAAGTAGTATTATTAAAAGGAAACGAAGCCATAGCACATGCCGCGATAAGGTGCGGTGCCGATGCTTTCTTCGGTTACCCTATAACGCCGCAATCGGAAGTGCTGGAAACATTGGCCGACCTGAAACCTTGGGAAACGACCGGAATGGTAGTGCTCCAGGCTGAGAGCGAGGTAGCTTCCATCAACATGCTATACGGAGCCGGAGGCACAGGGAAAAGAGCCTTGACCTCTTCTTCAAGTCCAGGTGTGGCACTTATGCAGGAAGGAATAAGCTATATGGCCGGAGCCGAAATACCCGGATTGATAGTAAACGTACAACGTGGCGGTCCCGGGCTTGGAACAATACAACCCAGCCAAAGCGATTATAACCAAGCTACACGCGGAGGGGGTAACGGCGATTACAATGTAGTTGTTCTAGCACCGGCTTCTGTGCAGGAAATGGCAGACTTCGTAGACCTTTCATTCGAGATAGCTTTCAAATACCGCAATCCGGTAATGATACTGTCCGACGGTGTAATCGGCCAAATGATGGAAAAAGTAGTTTTACCACCCATCAAACCTCGCCTAACCGAAGAAGAAATTGCAGAAAAATATCCATGGGCAGCAAACGGGCATGGACTGAAAAAACGCAAGCCCAATATCCTTACTTCCCTCGAAATGGATCCGGCCGTAATGGAGCAGCGCAATATCCACCTGCAGAAAAAATACGAAGAGATAAAGAAAAATGAAGTGCGCTACGAAACAATACAATGTGACGACGCCGACTATATAATAGTTGCTTTTGGCTCGGCAGCCCGTGTCTCTCAAAAAGCAATCGAAATAGCCCGCAGCGAAGGAATCAAACTCGGCTTGTTCCGTCCTATCACATTGTGGCCGTTCCCTTACAAGGAAATAGAGCAGCTTTCAGCCCGTATAAAAGGTATATTAGTAGCCGAAATTAATGGCGGACAAATGGTATATGATGTACGTCTCGCTACAGGCAAAGGTATTCCGGTAGAATATTTCGGTCGCCAAGGCGGCATCGTACCGGCTCCCGACGAAATTGTAAACGCCTTGAAGAGCAAAATAATCAATTCAGCCAAATCCTGACCTCTGTAGGAACGTAATTAAACGTCAAAAGCCAACAGATCGAATAGTAAATACAAACAATCAAAAAGACATGACTACGGAAAACAACAATGAAACACAAAGACCAAGGCACACGCAAAGAAAAGAAGAAAGTGCCTCGCGGCTATTGATACGCAACATAATGAATTTATATTTCATTATAGCAGTAGTTGTTCTTATTGTGCTTTATTTCGTTCGTCCCGGCATACAACAAACAACCGGTTATCTGGTTTTTGCGATGTTTACAGTTTCCGTAAAAATTGCTGAAATGGTTATCCGTTTTCTTCCCAAATAAGCCTTAGGTTGATTGAAACGTATAGCCGTAAAAATGCAATATAAAATATCTTAGCCGATAAAATAAAAGAATCATGACAAGAGAAGAAATAATACAACCACAAAACTTCGTTTACGGCAAGTCCCCGCTCGTAAACGATACCCCCATGCACTACTGTCCCGGTTGTTCTCACGGAGTGGTACACAAACTCATAGCCGAGGTAATTGAAGAGATGAACCTTGCCGAAAAAACCATAGGCGTATGCCCTGTAGGATGTGCGGTATTTGCATACCGTTACCTCGATATAGACTGGCAGGAAGCTGCACACGGGCGTGCACCTGCTGTTGCTACGGCATGCAAACGTTTGTGGCCGGACCGTTTGGTATTTACTTACCAGGGCGACGGCGACTTGGCTTGCATAGGTACGGCCGAAACAATACATGCTTTGAACCGCGGCGAAAAGTTCACAATAATATTTATAAACAATGCTATTTACGGAATGACAGGTGGGCAAATGGCACCGACTACGCTCGTGGGAATGAAGACATCTACGTGTCCTTACGGCCGCGACGTTAATTTGCACGGCTATCCGTTAAAGATAACGGAAATAGCCGCACAGCTCGAAGGAACAGCCTACGTAACACGCCAAAGCGTTGAAACAGTAGGTGCCATTCGTAGAGCCAAAAGAGCTATACGCCACGCTTTCGAAAATTCCATGAACGGAATAGGCTCCAACCTGGTAGAAATTGTTTCAACCTGTTCTTCGGGCTGGAAGATGTCACCGACAATGGCAAATAAATGGATGGAAGAGAACATGTTCCCGTATTATCCAATAGGCGATTTAAAAGACGTACAACCATGACAAATGAACTAATAATCTCCGGTTTTGGAGGACAAGGTGTCCTCTCGATGGGAAAGATTCTTGCATACGCAGGACTTATGGAAGGGAAAGAAGTTACATGGATGCCGGCATACGGCCCGGAACAACGCGGCGGCACGGCAAATGTAACAGTAATTGTAAGCGATGAAAAAATATCGTCTCCCATACTCAGCACTTTCGATACGGCTATTCTTCTCAACCAACCTTCGCTCGAGAAGTTCGAAAACAAAATAAAGCCGGGAGGTACACTGATTTACGATGCGTTCGGAATAAGCGAGCCCCCCACCCGCACCGACATCTCGATATACCGCATTAACGCAATGGACGTAGCGGCAGAGTTGAAAATGATGAAAGCGTTCAATATGGTAGTATTAGGTTCTTTCCTTAAAGTACATCCTATAGTAACTATAGAAAACGTTATAAAAGCATTAAAAAAAACGTTGCCCTTGCGTCATCACAACCTGATTCCGCTTAACGAGCTAGCCATAAAGAAAGGCATGGAAATAATCTCCGATTAAAGCGGAGCGCTTTTGTCTGTGTTCAAGCCAACAGGTTTTGGACCTCTCAAAAATACGTGCCTTGTATTTTAAAATATGTCTGACCTATTTCAAAATATGTCAGACATATTTTTTCTTTCCTCAAAGGTATGTTTAAATCATTGAAAATGAAATATCGTTTCTAAGTAAGAATAAGGCACTTTTTTAAATCACTGTTTTCGTGCCGGAATTGTCTGCTTCACTCATCCCTGAACCGGCATTTAAGATTTAAGGGTTACGTAAATATTTATAAGAATTTTGATAAGCAATGTCGCCGAATATCATCGCAAGCTTTCTTGTTTGATGTTCTTTTTATCACTAATTTTGCAGCCAAGATGAGACGATTGCTGCTTTTATTAATCTTTCTGTTCACTGCCTCCGGTTATATCAGTGCCCAAGACCTGTTTGATTCGGAAGGCAACCGGATTGACGGATACGAAGGGACACGGTCGCATTTTGTTCAGGAAGAAGACTCCGTAGAAGAGGAAGAAATGCCCAAAGGCATGTATGTATGGCGTGTTGACGAACGATGGGGAGATACGATAAAAACAGAAATCGACACTATGTCCTATCAGTTCCAGAATGCGAACCTAACCGAAGGTATAACAGGAAGGTATAACATGCTGGGTAATATGGGCTCACCGCGAATATCGCGCTTGTTCATGGCTCGCCCTGTTATGAACGATTTTATCTTTGCCGACCCGTTCGACTTCTTTATAAAGCAACCCGGTGAATTCCATTTTACCAATACACTATCGCCTATTACCAATGTTACATACGACGAATGCGGTGACAAAACCGACGGTGAAGACAGGATAAAAGCATTCTTTGCGGTAAATGCCGGAAAGAATATAGGTTTAGGATTCAAAATCGATTACCTATACGGTCGCGGATACTATGCGAATCAGTCTACTTCTGAGTTCAACGGAACATTGTACGGCTCTTACAAAAGCGACAAATACAAAGCCCACTTGCTTTTTAGTGCAAACCACCTAAAAATGGGAGAAAACGGCGGTATTGAAAGCGATATGTACATAACTGATCCCGAAAGCCTGCCGAACAAATACAGTTCTACTGACATACCTACCATGTTGAGCAAAGCGTGGAACCGTGTGTATGTAAACACCCTGTTCTTTACCCACCGGTACAGTTTGGGATTTTACCGTACAAAAGACAAAGACGGCAATATAGTGGAAAATCCCAACGACACCATAAGTTTAGACTCGCTTACGCTTTCAAAATTTGATTCCCTGCAAGTCGATTCACTTCATAAACTTGCAGAAGAAAGGAAACACTACACTACCGAATACGTTCCGGTAACGAGCATAAACCACTCGCTGCGCATTGACGACAACACACGCCGATTCGTAAACAACATCGTAAGAGAAGGATACTACCTGAACCAGTATTTCGACGGCGATTCAGTAAACGACAAGACAAAACTGCTTAAAGTATCGAACACTCTTGCGCTAAAACTTCACGAAGGATTCAACCGCTGGGCACAAGCCGGAATAAGTCTTTTCGGGCAACATGAGTTTATGCACTATACCATGCCCCAAACACGTTTTACCACAAAATCGTATAATGAAAACCGATTTACGTTAGGTGGAAAAATAGAACGCACACAAGGGAAAATATTGCATTATTCGGCTGTAGGTACGACATCGTCTACAGGAAAAAACTTCGGGCAATTCGACCTCGACGGCAAAGTAGATCTTATGATTCCTATAAAAAAAGACACGATACACCTTAACCTTCATGCAAGGATAAACCGCACGTTACCCTCTTTCTATTACCGTCATTACCACTCCCAACATGCATGGTGGGACAACGACAACTTAAACGATGAGTTCCGGACTCGATTTGAAGGTGAGCTTTCATACAACCGCACGCGCACACGCCTGCGGGTAAGTGTTGAAAACATTAAGAATTACACCTACTTTGCAACAACACAGCAGCTTTACTCTGGCACAGGGAACGAAGCATTCTACTCGAATGCCGTAAGCGCAAGGCAGTACACAGGAAGCATCCAAGTGTTGGAAGCAATGCTGAATCAGAATTTCAAATTGGGCATATTAAATTGGGAAAACGAATTGGCGTATACCACAAGCAGCAACAAGGAAGTTCTCCCATTACCCACTTTCTCGGCATATTCAAATCTATATCTGCATTTCAAGATAGCGAAAGTGCTTACAGTGCGCTTCGGCGGTGACGTAAGGTTTTTCACTAAATACTATGCCCCGACGTACTCTCCTATAATAGGCCAGTTTGCCTTGCAAGACAAAAGCACGCAAACAGAAATAGGAGCATATCCGATTGTAAACGTTTACGCTAACATGCACCTTAAACACACTCGCTTTTATATAATGGCGACTCACGTAAACAAGAGCAGTAATGGCGGAAACTATTTCTTAGTTCCTCATTACCCTATCAATCCGCTGACAATAAAATTCGGTTTGTCCTGGAATTTCTTCAACTAATGACCTTTCAAAAACGAGCCATTAGCTCTATTACAAACTTGTCCTTTTCAGACACGTCGGGAATGCTGTTCTTACGATAAAAATAATTCTCGTAATTTAACCGTATATCTGTAGCAAATGGCTTTAATATCGTTAATGTAACTCCCGCAGTTATGCGCGAGCGTTCGTAGTCTGTAAGTTTAAAACGACTTTTGCTCTCATCTGTAAAATTTTCGCCGTCGCTATTATCTGTCATGTAGTCAAAACGAAAAAGAGGAGATATTCTCGAGAAAAAGCAACGATTTAAAGGGAAGCCATAAGAAACAAATACATCAAGGGCGTGCGCGTTTGTGAACGCATTTTTTGAGTAATGTTTGTACATGTACTCTACTTCGGCGTGGATACGCTTGTTTTCAAAATATGCGCCAGCGTCGTACATCATTACAGAAACAGAGTTCGGTCTCCTTTTCTGTGTACTCAAAGTAAGATTGTATAGATTACTACCACTTTTATAAGCCAAAATGGCTTTCGCTGAAAAACAAAAAGTGTTTGTCCAGCCTAATTTTTGGTCTGTAATGCCCAAACCATTAAACAACCCGGCTTCTACCGATATAGGGAAACGTTCATTTCCGAGACTATATGCAAGAGTAGCGCCTACATCGCGTACACTACCCATCTCCTTTGCTATAAAAGAACGATTGGCAAAGTATTGCATATGCGGAGAACGGTGAGCGTCAATAGTAAATGGCACACGAAACTGTCCGGCTGTAAACTTCAAATTATCCACTATGGCCAAACGTGCATATGCGTCCAGCATTTTTATTTCTCCTTCGTCTGATAAATCTATTTCAGCCTTGTATGACACATTACGTGCGACATTCCCGTCAACACTAACCCTGGCATTACGAACTTCAAAGCGCCCTTTGTTATCTTCAGGCTGATATTCATATTTAGCACGTATGGTACCATGTATGTTAGGTTTATAATCCACACTGTTTTGTTCCGAGACCTGCGCCGGACATACTACTCCTATACATATTGATAGGCTAAACAAGATTACGGTTTTCTTTGTCATACTCTAAAAATGTCGGACAAAAGTAACCTTTCCTTTTATAGACATAATTAAGATTCTGTTAAGAAAAGCACAACCCAAATGGAAATGCAAGCAAATGCTATTAAAAAAGAATGTAGAACATGCAAACTAAGCTTGCTCTACATCTTCTACTAATGTCGGGGTGAAAGGATTCGAACCTTCGACCCCCTGCTCCCAAAGCAGGTGCGCTAACCGGACTGCGCTACACCCCGAGCAAAATCGAATGCAAAAGTAAATAAAAAAAACGAGTAATGCAACATGTGTTATTAGTATTTTCACAATGCATGGCTTCGACCAGACATCATTCAAATCTCAAGACTTTTGAGGGATGTATTCTGGCAACTAAATAGCTTGGCAACACCAACGCTAAAGTTGACACTATAAAAGTTACTATGTTGATTAATATTATTGCCGTCAAATCGAATTCAACAGGAACACTGTCTATATAATATGATTCCGGGTTCAAGTGAACTATATTAAATTCCTTCTGCAGGAAAGCAAGTAGTAATCCTAACACGTTGCCTGCGACCATTCCTTTCAACAGAATAATTACTGCTAGATTTATGAAAACTTTACGTACTAAGGTATTAGTTGCTCCTAATGTTTTCAGTAATGCTATCGTACTTGTTCTTTCTAGAATAAGAATCAGCAAGCCACTTACAATGGTTACACCCGCCACGGCAAGCATGAGAATCAGAATAACCCAAATATTTATATTCAACAAGTTCAGCCAATCGAATATTTGAGGGAATAGCTCTTTTATAGTAAATGAGACATATGAAGTGTTATGCTCTATATTATATTTAGAAATAAATTTTGCAATATGAAAACTCGTCTCGTTCAGCTTAGAAAAATCTTTTACTGTTATTTCTACACCGTATGCATGCTTGTCGTCCCACTTGCATAAGTTTCTTACGGTTTTATCATTAGCAAAGACCAGAACTTTATCAAACTGAGACAAGTCAGTCCTATAAATTGCTGCTATTTTAAATCGACGGGCACGCAAACCATTTTCAAAAAAATAAGCGAATAGCTTATCTCCGACTTTCAGTTTCAAATCGTTTGCGATACTTTTACTAATAACTATTTCATTTTCCGTTCCTTTTTTACTGTAATCGGGAAGTTGTCCTTCTATTATATGCGAAGATACAAATTCCGTACTATAAGTAGGATTTATACCTTTTAGGGTAATTCCAGCAAATTGGTCTGTTGTCTTTAATATTCCCGATTTCATCGAGTAATATTGCACATGTTCCACGTCGGGTATCTTTTCTATACCTTTAACCAATTCGTCATCTACTATAATCGGGCTACTTTCTCCTATCTCAGCATGAGCAGTATTATATATCGTTAAATGAGAGCCGAAACCTATAACTTTGGAGCTTATTTCATCCTTAAACCCAAATACTACGGCTACCGATAAAATCATTACAGCCAGTCCCACCGCTACTCCAAATATGGCAATACGTATAGCCGGCAAGGACGCACGCTTTTTACCGTTCTCGCTTGAATATAATTTTTTTGCTATATAGAGCGAAAAATTCATCTTGACAAAGTTCTTCCCGGGTACTTTTCTAATGCTTTTCTCAACAAGAACAATGCCCGTATTAAATCTTCCTTTTTCAAGACATAGGCAATTCGCACTTGGTCTATCCCTGCTCCCGGAGTAGTGTAGAACCCGGCAGCAGGAGCCATCATGACAGTTTCATTTTCGTAAGAAAAATCGGTAAGACACCATGCACAAAATTTTTCAGCATCGTCAACGGGCAACTGTACTGTTGTATAAAAAGCCCCCATTGGCACTGGAGAATAAACCCCGGGTATACGATTTAAACCATCTATCAGGCATTTGCGCCGTTCTACGTATTCATCATAAACGTCTCTGTTATAATTTTCTCCTGCTTCAATAGACGCTTCTGCTGCTATTTGGCCGAGCAATGGAGGACTCAGCCGCGCTTGACAAAACTTCATTACCGCCTTTCGTACTTCTGCGTTCTTCGTAATCAAAGCTCCAACACGTATTCCGCATTCACTATAACGTTTTGAGACCGAATCAATGAGTATTACGTTTTGCTCTATATCTTTTAAGTGACAAGCAGAAATGTATGGTGACCCCGTATATATAAACTCGCGATATACCTCGTCGCTAAACAAATACAAATCATACTTTTTCACCAAATCCCTTATTTGGTTCATTTCCCGCCGCGTATACAGGTATCCTGTCGGGTTATTGGGATTACATATCAAAATAGCTCGAGTCCTGTCATTAATAAGTTCTTCAAACTTCTCTACTTTAGGAAGTGAAAAACCTTCTTCTATTGTTGTTGCAATTGTGCGAATTACTGCTCCTGCAGCCACTGCAAAAGCCATATAGTTTGCATAAGCAGGCTCGGGTACAATTATCTCATCGCCGGGATTAAGACATGACAGAAAAGCGAACAATACGGCTTCTGAGCCACCACTCGTTATTATAATGTCATCGGCATTTACATTGATTTTGTATTTGGCATAATACTTTACCAACTTCTCTCGATAGCTTAAAAAGCCTTGGCTCGGACTATATTCTAGCACAGTTCTGTCAATATTCTTTATAGCGTCAAGCGCTACCTGTGGCGTAGGAAGATCGGGCTGGCCGATATTCAAATGATATACGTGAATTCCACGCTTCTTGGCCGCATTTGCCAAAGGCGTCAATTTACGTATTGGAGATTGCGGCATACGCTCCCCGCGTTCCGATATTGTTGGCATTTGTATTTTCCTTTTTTTGAAATTGCGACAAATTTACAATTTTCGCATTAAATACCGTTCTTTGAGTTTAAAAACCTTACAACAACTTCACTGCATTAAGACGGCATGATAATAGTTAAACATAATATTTTTGTTTTCGCCACATACGCTCTTCTCTAAAGTAAGAGAAAAAACATGTCAGACCTATTTTAAAATATGTCAGACATATTTTAAAATATCTCAGAGATAATTTAAAATACATGCCTTGTATTTTTTACGTCGTATAACTACTATTCCACTTTATTTATATAATAATCGATAGTCGGAAGAAAATTCGATAGAAAAACGTAACTTTGCCAAACAACTTATAAACAACAAAGAGATGTATAATTGGTTCGAATGTAAAGTAAAATACGAGAAAGATTTAGGAGAAGGCAAAACAAAAAAGGTTATAGAACCATACTTGGTAGACGCATTAAGTTTTACGGAAGCAGAGCATAGGATAATATCAGAAATTCAGCCCTTTATGAGCGGTGAATTTCAAGTTTCGGATATTAAGCGTGTAAATATAGCCGAATTGTTTGAAACAAACGAGGAAAGTGCAGATAAGTGGTATCAATGCAAGTTGGCTTTTATTACTTTGGATGAAAAAAGCGGCACTGAAAAACGCACTACCCAATCTGTAATGGTTCAAGCCGCCGGCCTACGCGAAGCAGTAAAGCGTTTAGATGAAGGCATGAAATCCTCCATAATAGATTATAGCATAACTGCTGTAACCGAAACAAAACTCATGGGAGTATATCATTATCAAGAAGTTGCCCCAGAAGGATATACAAAAGTAAACAAAGACAATGCCTAAAGTTGGTGAAGAAATAAAAAAGGTTCTCAATGAGCTTCCTATTGGAGTGGAATTAGTTGCTGTGTCTAAATTCCACTCATCCGAGGACATATTGGATGCATACAATGCCGGTCAGCGAATCTTTGGAGAAAACCGTCCTCAAGAAATGACGGAGAAGTACAAAATTTTGCCCAAAGATATAAAATGGCACATGATAGGGCATTTGCAGACCAACAAAGTAAAGATGATAGCACCGTATGTTTCTATGATTGAATCTGTTGACTCAATAAAACTATTGCAAGAGATTAACAAGCAAGCAGCGAACTGCAATCGAATCATACGGTGTCTTTTGGAAATACACGTTGCAAAAGAAGAAACAAAATCAGGCTTTACACCCGATGAATGCCGCACTTTTTTAGACAAAGGCGAATGGAAAAGCTTTAACAATATTCAAATATCAGGCCTCATGTGCATGGCGTCGAATACGACGGACGAAAAAAGAGTATTTAATGACTTTGAAACAGCTCAAAACCTATTTAATGAGTTTAAGGAATCACATTTTGCTCATTGTGACTCATTCTGTTATCGTTCTTGGGGAATGAGTAACGATTATAAAATCGCTATAGAAAACGGGGCCAATATAGTTAGAATAGGAACACGCATATTCGGTGAACGCAATTATTAAAAAATATCGGTATGCTAAAAGCTTACCCTCGGTAGTATAAATATTAAGAAATGACAGATATAATCGAAAAATACTTCCCTGAAATCACTACACTTCAACGCGAACAATTCAAGAGCTTGCCGAATCTATATAAAGAATGGAACTCGAGAATCAACGTTATATCTCGTCGTGATATAGATAATGTCATGATTCACCATGTACTGCATTCTCTTTCCATTGCAAAAGTAATAGCATTTTCACCTAATACACATATATTGGACGTTGGAACAGGCGGCGGCTTCCCCGGTATTCCTCTAGCAATAATGTTTCCTCAGACTAATTTTAGTTTAATTGATAGCATTGGGAAAAAAATACTTGTTGCAAGTGAAATATCTAAAGCTATTGGACTAAATAATGTCGATTTTGCTCATCGTAATGCCATTGACGAAAAAGGAATGTATGATTATGTTATTACCAGAGCCGTAATGCCCGCTGCGGATTTGGTAAAAATGACATACAAAAATATATCAAGCGAAAGTCGAAACTCTTTAACGAATGGCATAATAACTTTAAAAGGAGGAAATTTAAAAGAGGAACTGGAAAGCTGTAATATAAAACGCCTTGTCAGAAAAGCCAATATCACTATAGGTAATATAAAGAAATGGGAAATACATGATTTTTTTTCGGAAGACTATTTTGAAGAAAAGTATGTTATACATATACCTCTCATCAAAAACAAAACAACATGTTAAAAATTGAGACTTTTGTAGTCAACATGATACAGGAGAACTGTTATATAGTCTCCGATGAAACACATGAAACCGTAATCATTGATTGTGGTGCATTTTACGATAATGACAAGGAACGTATTAAAGCATACATAGAAAAAAACAAACTCGTTCCTGTGCGCTCTATTTTCACGCATGGTCATTTTGACCATATTATAGGAAGCAAATTCTTATTTGACACATATGGGATAAAGCCCGAAATTTCCGCAAAAGACACAGATCTATATTATGATTGCGAAAAACAACTTAATGATTTTGTAGGCTTAAATATAAACTTACAATTACCGAACATAAATAAAATCATAGACGATAAGTACAAAATCAAATTCGGCACACATACGCTTTCAGTAATCAGTACACCAGGTCATACTCCTGGCGGAGTATCCTTTTACTGCAAAGAAGAAAATGTGCTGTTCAGTGGCGACAGCTTGTTTTATTGCAGCGTAGGAAGAACCGACCTACCCGGAGGCGACGGAAACGTTTTAATAGAAATGCTGAAGCAAAACATTTTAACTCTTCCGGAAGAAACAACCGTATTCCCGGGGCACGGTTGTGCTACATCTATTGGTTTCGAGAAAGAAAACAATCCATACATAACGACACTTTAACGAACAGAGCCTTATTAGACAAATAAAGAAAATAATACATATAGTATTAGTCGCCCTGTTAGGCGGCTACGTTACTCTATTGCTTTCTACTAAGTTGCCATTCTTTCAAAAGCAGTTATCAAGGTCCTTGTCATCTGAAATATCAAAAAAGGTAGGTTCTGAGGTTAAAATAGAAAAAATAGAAATAGGTCTTTTTAATCGTGTTATACTTTATGATATAAAGATTAAAGATAAAAAAGGAACAAATATAATATCGGCAAAGCGGCTTTCTGCAAAAATAAAACTACGCTCATTAGTAAACTCTCCACTTACTATCAGAACAATAGAATTATATGGCGCGAAAATCAATATTTACAAAGAGAAAGAGACCTTACCTTATAATTTTAATTTTATACTGGACTCTTTTTCTTCCAATAAAAGCCAGACAGACTCACCTCTTGATTTACGCATAAAGTCTATAATTCTAAGCAGAGCCTCTGTTGACTACAATATAAAAGACAAGCCCAAGCGTAACGGATTTGATATAAATCATATCCAAATCAATGAGATGGACGCAAGCATTAAACTGCAAATAATAAAGAGTGACAGTTTTAAAATTCGCGTAAGAAACTTGGCGTTCAAAGAAAAAAGCGGATTTCGTTTGCGTCGCAGTTACATCATAGCAGACATATACAAATCTAATTTCAACATACCTATATTGGAATTAGAGACAAACCGTAGTAGAATTAACCTAAAAAACATTGCGTTATTTTTTTCCGATAAAAACGAACTGTCAGGGCAAGGAAATATAAATAATACAGATATAAATTTGAGTGAAGCTAACGCATTCTTTCCAAAATTGAAGTTACCTAATAAAAAGTATTCAATAGAATCCAAGTTCTATATCAAAAATAATGTAATATACTCACCCAACCTAAATATCCATAATGGCCATGACGCAAATATTGTAGTGTCGGCACAATATGAAAATCTTAAAAAATTTAGAGTAAATATAAAGAATCTATACCTCGCAGAAAAAGAGCTGACCTCTATAGCTAAACTTGTAACAAAAGACACTGTATATAACAGATTCATAAAAAGCACTAAAGACGTTAGAATACGCGGTGTGGTGGAAAGTAATTATAACGGCTTAAAACTTAAAGGGAGTTTAGACACGCAAATAGGAAATTTAAAATATTCGGGACGCATATCTAACAAAGGCCTATTTATAATAAAAACTTCGACAAACGATTTCCAATTAGGTAGTCTGATTTCTAAGTCTGATATCATCGGAAATACAGCATTCGATTTAAAATGCAAAGGAACAAAAAACGCATTTACTGTTAAAGCCGATATTCACAAATTAGAAGCGAACAAGTATAATTACACAAATATTGCATTAAACCTTATTAAGCAGAACAAGACTTTACTATGTGACCTAAAAGCCGAAGATCCCAATATAAAATCCGTAATAAGCGCAAAGCTTAACAATGCCAAAAATAAAAAGCACATAGAAGTGGACGGGGACATTATTAACATGAACCCTAACACACTCAAACTTACTTCTAAATATGGCGATTCCCAAATAAGTTTCAAGACGAACATTAATATATTGGCCAATAATTTCGACGACGCGTGTGGTTCCATCTCGGTGAACAACCTGATTTTTAAAACGCAAGACAGTACTTTCAACATAAAAGAAATCCGTTTAAAAGCCACTCCTGTTACTACTGGGAGAAAGATAAATATAGATGGTGATTTTGGGAATGCAGAAATTGCCGGTTACTTTAATTTCAATACGCTGCCAGATGAAGTAATGAGCATTATTCGTTCAAAGAGCAATGATAATTTGAATTACTCTCTATTAAAGTCAAACAATACAAGCAGAAGAGCTGCAAATTACAATAATTTTAACTTCCACGCTAAGATTGTAAAGCCGGAATTAATTAATTTATTTTCCGGGCTCAACATAAAATTAGGGAACGACAATTATATAAACGGTTATATTGATTCTAAAAATAAAAAACTTCTAATTGAAGGAAGTCTTTCCAGATTGAACTGGAAAGAACAAGAACTTTCCGACTTAAGCATATATTGCAAGGGAAATGACAGCACCATGCGCTCAAATATACATTTTGCCAAAATATTAAAAGAGGGGAAAACAAATGTAGAGATAGAAGCGCACAAAGGAGAAAACGGCATAGATTGTAATATAATGTGGAAAAACAAAAATAAGAAAGAATACTCCGGAAACATTATACAAACCATTACATTCCCTAACAAGGATGCCAGTATAATTAATTTCAATATCGCACAATCTACCGTTGTTATAGAAGATACTATTTGGAACATCTCCCCTGCTTTAATTTCATACTCAAACGGGAATTTTAAAATTTCAGATTTCAATTTATCACATGCGCAAAAGCATTTAAGTCTAAACGGCAACATTTCCAAACAAAAATCCGATTCGTTGAAGTTAAACCTTTCGGGTATACGCATTCGTGATATTATGGATATGGTTGCATTTGACGATGTTGAGTTTGACGGTATCGCTACAGGAACTGTAACGGTCTCAGACTTCTTTGGAACTCCCGCTGTAAATACATCATTAAAAGTAACGGATTTCAAATTCAACAATGCACCTATGGGGTACATGAACCTTATAGGAACTTGGAACAATGAATTAAAGCAAATCGATTTGGAAGCAAACATAAACGAGAATGAAGGAAATACAGGCATCAAAGGCTTTATAAACACTGCACAAAATACAATCGACTTGCATTTCAACGCGGAAAAAACAAATGCTATGTTCCTAAATAAATTTTTGCCCGAAGCTGTGCAATTTAAACAAGGGCGAACAACCGGAAAACTTCAATTGCACGGTAAACTAAATGCCATGAACCTTAAAGGTACACAAACCTTATCGAATGCGACCATCTATATTGACCCATTGGGGACAACCTACACCATGGATGGCAATATTATAGAACTATACACTGATACGATAAATTTTAAAAGTTTCAAACTCATAGACAAATATGGCAATCAAGCAAATATGACAGGCAATGTCACGCACAAAGCGCTTCATGATTTCAGATATGACCTAAATATTTCTGCAGAAAGGTTTTTAGCTTACGACCGCCAACGAAACAACGAATATTCGTTCTGGGGAACAGCATTTACAACGGGAGACATCCACATACACGGCCTGCCTGGATTATTTTATACAGAAGCAACCGTTCAACCAACAGAGAATACCGTTTTTACATATAACGCAGATAAACCGGACAGTCCCGAAAACGCCCAATTATTGACATATCACAATGCTGATGAAAATCAAGAAATAGACGAGGATTCTATTTCCCCAAATGAGCCAAACGAAAAAGTAAATGAAAAAACTACCGACATTCGTTTGAATTTTACTCTTAACCTCACACCGGAAGCTGAAGTTAAAGTTATTATGAACGAGGAAGCAGACAACACTATTTCTACACGAGGGACCGGTACCGTACACGCTCTATTTTACAATAAAGGCAATTTTGAAATGTTCGGTAATTATGTTATCCAAAGCGGGACTTACAAAATGACATTGCAAGATTTCATACATAAGGATTTCCATTTCCGCAATGGAGGAACGGTTACATTCAACGGTGACCCATTTGCCGGTGATTTAAATCTGCAAGCGGTATATACAGTTCCATCTGTTTCACTAAGCGACCTTATGGCGGACGGTAATTTGCGTGACAATTCCGTAAAAGTGGACTGCGTTATGAATTTTTCCGGAAGTTTAGGACAGCCTATTGTTAAATTCGACCTCGACATGCCTTCTGTTAGTACAGACGAGCAACAAATGGTTCGTTCGCTCATTGCTACTCCAGAAGACATGAACATGCAAATTGTATATCTACTATCATTTGGCAGATTTTACACTTATAATTATGCTTCCCAAAACATGTCTGCGTCACAAAGCCAGTCTGCTCTTGCAATGAACTCGTTTTTGTCGAACACACTTTCGTCAAATCTGAATTCATTTCTATCCAACTTTATGGAAGAGAGCAAATGGACATTCGGCACAAACCTTGCCACTGGTAACGACGGATGGAACGACATGGATGTAGAAGGCATGTTTACGGGGCATTTGTTAAACAACAGGCTTATACTGAACGGGAATTTAGGATATAGGGACAGAGCTGCTTACAATTCAAATTTTGTTGGAGACTTTTCCGTAATATACCTGCTGAATCCACGTGGCACAATACAATTAAAAGCATATAGCGAAAGTAACGACAGATATTTCACGAAATCAACTCTTACTACGCAAGGAGGTGGAATCATTTTCAAACGCGATTTCACCAAGCTAAAAGACATATTCAAAAGAAGCAGGAAAAAGCAAAAGAAATAAACAAAATTCATCATGCTTTTTTACCGATACAACAAGTAGAGAAAAATATGTCTGATATATTTTAAAATATCTCTGACATATTTTGA